>ENA-OQCN01000383-OQCN01000383.1-human-gut-metagenome-genome-assembly--contig:-NODE-383-length-23708-cov-2.647258_pt1 | contig 23708 bp, 38 predicted proteins | sample MGYA00242497_ERZ504576 | MGnify/ENA primary metagenome ERZ504576 (study PRJEB26092, sample SAMD00036296) | human gut metagenome | host: Homo sapiens | study: EMG produced TPA metagenomics assembly of... | reverse complement strand
GGCTGTCTTTACAGGATTTTGAGTACCTTTTTCAAATACAGGCACACCTGCTTTTGCACCTACTACCTTTAACTGGTCAATAGCTGCAGGTCTGTATATATCGCAGGCAACGAGCAAAGGTCTTGTGATTTTGATTTTTAAAGCATAAGAGCAAGTTTGGCTGCGTGGGTAGTTTTACCTGAACCCTGCAAACCGCAGAGCATAATAACTGTAGGCGGTTTTTGAAGCAAATTCAATTCTTGCATTGTCGCCGCCCATAAGTTCTGTAAGCTCTTTCGTTTACAAATTTTTACAACCATCTGTCCCGGAGTAAGGCTTTCCATTACATCCTGACCAACGGCTCTTTCTGTGATTTTTGCGGTAAGTTCTTTAGCTACTTTGTAGTTTACATCAGCCTCGAGCAAAGCAAGTCTGACTTCTCGCATAGCTTCCTTAACATCGTTCTCTGAAAGCTTACCTTTATTCTTTAATTTTTTAAAAGCATTACTTAGCTTTTCTGAAAGTCCTTCAAAAGCCATAAATACACTCCTTTATTCTTTGAGTGTGCCTGCCGTTCGATTGATTTCGAGTGCAAGCTTTTTTGTTATGTCATCAGCAGAGCTTTTATAAATCTGTTCCGAAAGAGATGCGATTTTGTCAAGTCCGTTCTCAAGCTGAACAAATCTTTTAAAAAGCCCGAGCTTTTTTTTCGAGTTCAAAAAGCTTTTCTTCACTGCGTTTTATACTGTCACGCACACCTGACGGGTAATGCCTGTCTGCGCAGCAATCTCTGCAAGCGACAAATCTTCGTTGTAATACAGGTCAATTGCCTGTCTGCATGACGGTTTAAGCAATTCACCGTAGAAATCAAAAAGTAAGGATACTTCTACATTTTTTTCCATAATAAATGCTCCCGCCGCTTCAAACTGTGTTTAGGTGTAAAGCTGTTTTCTTTACACTTGTGTTATTATATACTATAAAATACTTTTTGTCAAGTAATTATCAAATATAACTAATTGTAAAAAGTGAAAAAATACAAATAATACATAAATACCGACTTGCATATTCGTTAAATCTAACAAAATTTAATTTTTTAGTAAAAAAAGCTATATTTAATAAGTTTTTTTATAAATATTGTGTTATAATTTAAATATAAATTTTGTTTATCGAGGGTTTGATTTTACGGAACAAATAATAAGCATTGACAGAATGGAAAATGCCGTTGCACTTTTTGGCAGTTTTGACGAAAATATTAAACTGATTGAAAAAGAATTTACGGTAAAGGTTGTCAGTCGTGACAGCGAGCTTAAAATAGACGGAGAAGCTGAAAATGTATCTAAAGCCGGTAAGGTAATAGACAGCCTTTTACAGCTTATCAACAGAGGAGAAGCGCTTTCCGAGCAGAATGTACGCTATTGTATTTCGCTCGTCAACGAAGGCAGCGAAGATAAGATTGAACAGCTTGCGGGCGACTGTATTTGTATTACTTCAAAAGGTAAACCGATTAAACCTAAAACCATAGGTCAGAAAAAATATTGTACAACTATTGCAAATAACACAATAACTATAGGTGTAGGACCTGCCGGTACAGGTAAGACTTACCTTGCGGTTGCTATGGCAGTAACGGCTTTTCGCAGTAAGATTGTAAACAGAATTATTCTTACAAGCCTGCGGTTGAGGCGGGTGAGAAGTTGGGATTTTTGCCCGGCGATTTGCAAAGCAAAGTTGACCCGTACTTAAGACCTTTATATGACGCTTTGTTTGATATGCTCGGTGCCGAAACCTATCAAAAGTATGTCGAGCGTGGCAATATTGAGGTTGCGCCTCTTGCTTATATGCGAGGCAGAACTCTTGATGACAGCTTTATAATTCTTGATGAGGCGCAGAACACCACTTGCGAGCAGATGAAGATGTTTTTAACAAGACTCGGCTTTAACTCAAAAATGGTAATCACAGGCGATATTACCCAGATCGACTTACCGAGGGGTGCTAAAAGCGGTCTTAAGGATTGTATAAAAATCCTTAAAAATATTGACGGCATAGGTTGCTGCCGCTTTGACGAAAAAGATGTTGTGCGTCATAAACTTGTTCAGGATATTATTAAAGCCTATGCAAAGTATGAGAACACGAGAGATCGTGACTGATAAACAAATTTAATTTATTTTAATAAATTGAAAAATAATACGGAAGGATTTGAGCAAAATGCCAGATAACAAAATCAGAGTAGTAATCACAAACAAACAAAAGCTGTTAAAATTCCAACAGGTATCCGAATGCTTGTAAGACGCTGCTGTAACGCCGTATTAAAACTTGAAAAATTTGAAGGACCGGCTGAAATCAGCGTAACATTTGTTGATAATGCACAGATTAAGGAGCTTAACAAGCAGTACAGAGATAAAGACATTGAAACTGATGTACTATCTTTCCCAATGGGTGAAAACGGTGTGTATGACAAAGATATTGAAACAGGCGCACAGATTCTCGGCGATGTTGTAATTTCTATGGAAAAAGCAAGAGATCAGGCAGAGCTTTACGGCCACAGTTTCCAGCGTGAGGTAGGTTATCTTACAGCACACAGTGTACTTCATCTTCTCGGTTATGACCATATTGATAATATGGAGAGAGTTCGTATGCGTGAGAAAGAGGAGCTTATTATGGAACAGCTCGGACTTCCAGCATCTTCAAGCTACATAGTTGATGACGATATGGCTTGATTAAACTATGAAGAAACAGATTTTCGGTTTTAAATGTGCGTTTAAAGGAATTATAAGAACAATAAACAGCGAGTCGCATATGAGATTTCATATTGTGGCAGGAATTTATGTTATGCTGTTTTCAATGTTTTATTCCTTTTCGCCTACGCAATACGCTGTACTTGTTTTGCTGATAACTTCGGTTATGGCGCTTGAAACGGTCAATACCTGCGTAGAGGATTTGTGCGGCCTTGTTGCCGACAGATACGAACCTCTTGTTAAGTTTGCCAAGGATGCGGCTGCCGGAGCAGTGCTTACAGTTGCGTTGGGTGCGGCAGTGATTGCGTGTATATTTTTTCTTGATTTTAATGTAATTAACACTATATTTACCTTTTTTGCCGAAAATTTGCTTTACCTTATATTTCTTTTGATTTCTGCGGTGATTTCAGCATTTTTTGTTGTGCTTGGTCCTGTGGGAATTAAAGAAAAATTTATAAAATTAAAAAACAGACATTTAACAAAGGGGTAATGCATTTTGCTTGCCCCTAATTTTTTAAAACGGAGAAATTTATGAATACAAATGATAAATCAGCTTTTATTGCCATAGTCGGCAGACCGAATGTCGGTAAAAGTTCAATATTAAACAGACTTCTCGGCACGAAAATTGCAATTGTGTCAAGCAAACCCCAGACTACAAGAAACAGAATTACAGGTGTTCTTACAGAGGGCGAGTATCAGCTTGTTTTCTTTGATACACCGGGTATGCACAAGCCGAAAAATTCACTTGGCAAGTATATGGTTCGTTCCGTAAACGAGTCTGTCGGAGGCGTTGACTGCTGTATGCTCGTTGTTGAGGCGGATAAAAGCCCAGTACAGACCGAACTTGACTTTATTGATAAATTTAAGGCTCTTGGTATGCCCGCAATCCTTGTTATCAATAAAATTGATATGATTAAGGATAAAGAAATATTGATGAAACAAATTCTTGAGTACAGCAAACTCTATGATTTTGAGGCTATTGTACCTGTCAGCGCAAGTGACGGCAACGGTATGAACGAATTGCTCGAGGAACTCAAAAATCAGGCGAGCGAGGGTGGTCATTTCTTTGAAGACGATACCCTTACAGACCAGCCCGAAAGAGTTATTGCCTCTGAAATTATCAGAGAGAAAATCTTAAGACTTTGCAATGCCGAAATTCCGCACGGTACAGCCGTTGTTATTGAAAAGATGAAAACAAGAGATAACGGCATACTCGACATTGACGCTACAATTTTCTGCGAAAAAGAGTCGCATAAGCGTATTCTTATCGGCAAAAACGGTGCAATGCTCAAAAAAATCAGCACCTTTGCAAGACAGGATATGGAAAGATTTTTTGATTGCAAAGTATTTTTGCAGGTGTGGATAAAAGTAAAAGAAGATTGGCGTAACCGTGCCCAGCTTTTGCAGAACTTTGGCTTTGACGAAAGTAATTTTGACTGATGAGCATATATATAAAATTAGCGGATTTTGCAGATTGCCAAAAAATTTGTGATATGCAAAGAATAGCTTTTTATGATATTTTAACAAGGTATCGTGATTATGATACAAACCCTGCTTGTGAAACGGTAGAAGTAATACAGAACAAATTTCTGCAACCTTTTACAAAATATTATTTTATTATGAAAGATGAAGAAATAATAGGTGCTGTAAGGATTGTTGAAATTGATAAAAGCACAAGGCGAATTTCACCTTTGTTTATACTTCCGCAATTTCAAAATTACGGTTATGCACAGCTTGCTATGAAGTGCATTGAGGAAGCTTATAAAAATATCAGTTGCTTTACACTTGATACCATAAAGCAAGAGAAAAAATTGTGCTATTTATATGAAAAGCTCGGATATTTGAGAACAGGCAAAGAAGAACAGCTGCATGATAATATGACTATTGTTTTTTATGAGAAAAAATTCCCAAAAACACAGTTGTAATAATTTTCATAATATAAATTCATTCATTTGTGAAACACTACAATCGGAGGTGTTTTTTATGGATGAATGGTATATGTGGAATGCATTTTTTACAACAGGCAATGTGCTCGATTATTTAAGGTATAAAAGTATTCAGGATACCAAAGATTTGGGCGCAGATACAATTCTCAGGGAGGAAACCGATGAAATTCCAGACGATGGGGCTGATAGTGAAAGAGCAAAATATAGGTGAACAGGATAAACTCGTTCACGCTCTGACCGCAACCAACGGCATTATCAAGGCTTTTGTCCGTGGCGCTAAAAATATTAAAAATCAAAAGTGTGCGGCTACCTCCTTACTCACATACTCCCGACTTACCGTGTATAAAGGTCGGGAGAGCTACATAATAGGTGATGCGATTCCCGAAAGGATTTTTTCAAAACTTAGGAGATGTTGTAAAAACCTGCCTTGCGCAGTATTTTTGCGAGCTTGCAATTACAATTTGTCCCCGTGAGCAAAATTCGGAGGAATTTTTGAAATTAATTTTAAATTCATTATATCTTTTGTCGGAAAATAAGCGTTCGCCACAGCTTATTAAACCGTGCCTTGAAATGCGCCTTGCAAGTCTTGCGGGATATATGCCTGACCTTAGAATGTGCAGAGTTTGCGGTGAATATTTGTGTGACAATATGTTTTTTCTTCCCAAAAGCGGCATTATTGAATGTGCGGATTGTCACCGTGAAAACGGAGATATGAAGATTTTGCTAAACCGTTCATCTCTCACGGCTTTAAGGCATACTGTTTATGCCGATGACAATAAACTTTTTTCTTTTGCATTACCTGAAAGCGACCTTGATGTACTTAACGAGGCGAGCGAAAATTATTTAAAATATATGTTTGAAAAGGATTTTTCAACACTTAATTTTTATAAAACTATAAGTTAATTTAGGTATGATTATATGAACAGACATTATAAAACTCTTGAACTTGACAAGATTTTAAAATTACTTGCGGATCAGACAAGTATTGATGACGCTAAAGAAATGGCATTATCGCTTGAACCGCAGTTTGAACTTGAAAAAGTTAAAAAATTGTTAAAACAAACCGATGACGCAGTTGTTTTAAGCGGAAAATACGGCACACCGTCCTTTGGCGGTGCTAAAAATTGTGCAAATGCATTACGCAGAGCAGAGGCGGGCGGCTGCCTTTCTACAGGCGAGCTTTTACAGATTTCCGAAACGCTTAGAATTATCCGTTCCGTAAGGATGGCATTCAAAATTTGCATCTACGGAAACTACACTGGACGGATATTTCAGCGGTCTTGTGTCGAATAAATTTCTTGAAGAGAAAATTACAAACGCTATTATAAGCGAGGACGAAATTTCCGATAAAGCAAGTTCAACGCTTGCGGATATACGCAGAAAAATTCGTACAGCATCCTCAAAGGCAAGAGAAGTGCTTGATAAAATTATTCACAGCACACAATATCTTAAGTATTTGCAGGACGCTATCGTAACTCAGCGTGACGGCAGATATGTTGTGCCTGTAAGAAGTGAATGCAGGGGCAATGTTCCGGGACTTGTGCACGATACTTCGGCAAGCGGTGCTACGGTATTTATTGAACCGATGGGCGTAGTACAGGCAAATAATGATATAAAACTTTTGCGTTCAAAGGAAGATGACGAAATCGAAAGAATTTTGTTTGAACTTTCGGCGAATGCAGGAGATTTTGCAGATGCAATTATAGCAAGTTATAAAAATCTCGCTATTCTTAATTTTGTATTTGCAAAGGCAAACCTCGCATATAATATGAGAGCTTCAATGCCGATTATGAATGACAGGGGCATTGTGGATTTAAAACAGGCAAGACACCCGATTATAGACAAAGACAAGGTTGTACCTGTTGATATTGTTCTCGGAAAGAATTTTGATACACTTGTAATCACAGGCCCTAATACAGGCGGTAAGACCGTTACATTAAAAACTCTCGGTTTGCTCACACTTATGGCTATGTGCGGACTTCTTGTGCCGTGCGCAGACAACAGCGAGCTTTCGGTATTCCGCAGAGTGCTTGTCGATATTGGCGACGAGCAGAGTATTGAGCAGTCGCTGTCTACATTCTCGGCACATATGACTAATATTATTCAGATTATCAAACTTGCAAATTCAGGCTCGCTTGTGCTGATAGATGAACTCGGTGCAGGTACCGACTGTCGAGGGTGCGGCGCTTGCAATTTCAATTCTTGAAAAATTAAGGGATAAGCATGCAAAAATTGCAAGTACAACCCATTATGCGGAATTAAAGGAATTTGCTTTGCGTACCGAGGGCGTAGAAAATGCTTGCTGTGAATTTGATGTTACAACTTTAAGACCAACATACAGACTTTTGATTGGCGTGCCCGGTAAGAGTAACGCTTTTGCAATCACCAAAAGGCTCGGTATGGATGATGAAATTGTTGAGAGAGCAAAAGAGCTTGTTTCAAGCGAAAGCCGACAGTTTGAAGATGTTGTCGGTACTCTTGAAAAACGCAGACAAAGCCTTGAAAAGCAGATTGAAAACGCAAACCGCCTCACCGCAAAAGCAAACACAGAAAAGCAAAAGGCGGAAAATGAAATTCGCAGAGCAAAAGAGAATGCCGAGCGTGAAATTGAGAGAGCAAAACAAGAGGCACAGCGCATTATTTCGAGGACAAGAGCGCAGGCTGACGCTTTGGTGGAAGAACTTGATAAGGCACGAAAGGCAAAAGAGATGTCTGCCGAGGCTCGTGCAAAGCTCAAAAAGAATCTCAATACAATGGAAAATAATGCTGACCCTGTTATGAAAAAACAGTCGGACGGCGAAAAGTACAAATTGCCAAGGCCGCTTAAGGTAGGCGACAGTGTGCTTATTTTTGACATTGACAAAAACGCAACCGTACTTGCGCCGCCGACAAAAGACGGAATGGTTCTTGTGCAGGCAGGCATTATAAAAACAAGAGTGAAAATTGATAATCTCCGACTTATTAAAGAGAAAAAGCAACAGCCACCGCAGTATTCCGCAAAAAGAAATGTACACAGTACTCTTGATGTTCGCCCGACTACGGAAGTGGATGTTCGTGGCGAAACCGCCTTTGACGCAATTATGATTGTTGATAAGGCAATCGACAATGCGGTGCTTATGAATATTAACCAACTTACTATTATTCACGGCAAGGGTACAGGCGTATTAAGAAGAGAAATTCAATCATTCCTTAGAACTCATAAAGCCGTCAAAAGTTTTAGACTCGGAGTTTTCGGCGAGGGCGAAAGCGGCGTAACTATTGTTGAGTTGAAATAATGGATTAAAATGCCGAAAACCTAAATTTATGCGAGTTTCCGGCATTTGCTTTATCAAATGACTCTGTTTGTGGGAGAGAGTAATTAATGCAAATGTAATTATTGAGAAGAACGGAAAGGAAAAATGATATGAAGAAATGCAAACTTCTATTATTTGATTTAGACGGAACTTTATTACAGAGTGACAAAACAATGTCAAGTAAAACATTATTAGCTCTAAAAAAATGCAAGGAAAATGATATATTGATAGGTGTCTCTACCTCTAGAAGTGAACAGAATTCTTTAGTGTATTTAAATGAATTAATGCCCGATATTTTAATATCGAGTGGAGGGGCATTGGTAAAATACAAAACAGAATATATTTATAGGGCAGAATTTTCCGAAGAAGAAACGAATGTGATGATTGACATGGCAAGAAATATTTGTGGAAATGATTGCGAAATTACGATAGACACAATAGATGCACATTATTGGAATTATAAAATAGATCCTAAGAAGTTGGATAAGAGCTGGGGAGATAGTATTTATACAGATTTTTCGGATTTTAACGAATGTTCATTGAAAATGTGTGTTGAAATATTTAATCAAGATAAAGCAGATGAATTAGCTCATAGACTCTCTGATTGTGATTGTATTCGTTTCTCTGATGGATTTTGGTACAAGTTCACAAAAAAGAATGTGACGAAAGAAAACGCAATTATAAAGATTACGGAAGTATGTGGATTTAGTATAGATTCAATTATTGTTTTTGGAGATGACTATGCGGATATTGGGATGCTGGAATTATGTGGAATAGGTGTTGCAATGGGGAATGCAATTGACGAAGTGAAAGAGAGAGCTGATATTGTAATTGGTTCAAATGATGAAGATGGTATTGCGGATTTTATTGAGAATGAAATATTATAGATATGTAAATGGAGAGAAAATATGTTGAAAGTAAAAATTTTATGATACAGTTAATGATGAACTATTGAGATTTGCAGTAGTAATCTCACAGAGTAACGGCAAGTGGGTATTTTGCAAGCATAAAGAAAGAGATACATATGAAGTACCGGGAGGACATAGAGAAGCCGGTGAGAATATTCTTGAAACTGCTAAAAGAGAATTGCATGAAGAAACAGGTGCAGTCAGATTTGAGATAAAGCCAATCTGTGTTTATTCAGTAACAGGTAAAACCAGAGTAAATGATACAGGTGAAGAAACGTTTGGACTGCTTTGTTTTGCAGAGATAACAGAGTTTGCGAAAGAATTACATAGTGAAATGGAGAAAGTGGTTCTTATGGACGAATTGCCTGAGAACTGGACATATCCGTTGATACAGCCGAAATTGATAGAAAAGTATATACAGGAAAAATAATTCTATAATATGCAAAAAAGTCAATTTTAAAGCCGACCAATAAGCAATTATAAGCTTGTTGGTCGGCTTAGTTTTTATAAAGTATTAATCAATCGGAGTGAATCTCTGAATTTTTTTGCCGTCTTTTTCAATAATTTCTTTGAACATATCGTAAGGCCTTACCCAAAGTCCGCCGTCATTGTAAAGCGCTTTGTAAACTACGAGTTTTTCTCCTGTTTCGCTGTGCAGAGCAGTACCGATAACTTCATATTCGTTTCCCTTGAAATGTCTGTATTTACCAGGTTTTACTTCTGTGTAAAAATGCTGTTCCTCAACCTGTGCATCTGTTGATTCTGTATTTTCGACAGGTTTTGTAATTTCTTCTGTAGAATTATCAGAAAAATCAACTTTAAAGCTGCCGTCGTTTACAACCAAAATTCTTGCAGAATACGGTTTCATATAAAGATTGTAGTAACCGTTTACATCAATAACCTCGTTATCGTTTAAAACATCTGTAAGTTTTGCGTTGCAGCCTGTGTCAAAATCTATCCATTCATCATGGTCTGTAAGGTTGAATGCAACAAATACAGTCTGATTATTTGTCCATCTTTTATAAACGAGCTTTTCGTTCATAATTTTTACGTTTGCAAAGTCGCCGTACTTCAAAGCCTCAAGTGCAAGTCTGATTTTGCCGAGTTTTACAATATGGTCAAACAGCTTATAGTTTGGATTCGGAATACTGTCAAGGTCAAGACAAGGACGAAGTTCGTAATCGCTGTGGTTTGTTCTCATACCCTCAATGCCGTATTCACTGCCATAGTAAATTGACGGTACACCCGGCATTGTGTACATAAGGGTATAAACATTATTAAGGTGATTTTTGTCCTTTAATGAGCTTGCAATTCTGTTTACATCATGGTTATCTACAAAGTTGTAGGTGTAAATGTTTCTGTAAATACCGCCGTTTGCAAACTGACGGTTAAGCGAATGTGCAATTTCAAAATAATTATGGTCGTTGTGGCTTGAATAAATACCCTTGTAACACTCGTAGTTTGTTGCGGAATCAAGGGTTTCGCTGTTTGCCCAATGATTGTAGTCGCCGTGTGTAAGTTCGCCGTAAAGCCAAAAATCAGGCTTTTTAGATTTGCAGGTATTTCTTAATTTTTTGAAAAATTCTATGTCAATTACATCGGCAGCGTCAAGACGAAGTCCGTCAATGTCAAATTCGTCAATCCAGAATTCAGCCGCACCGAGAAGGTAGTTTACTACATCCTGATTCTGCAAATTGAGTTTAACAAGGTCGTAGTGACCTGCCCAACCCTCATATGTGAACGGATCTCCTTTTGGACTTGAACCCCAAAATCCGAGATTTTGGAACCAGCCGCAATACTGTGAATTTTGTAAATTCTGCTGTACATCTTTAAAAGCAAAGAAATCTCTGCCAACATGGTTAAATACACCGTCAAGAATAATTTTAATGCCGTTTTCGTGTAATGTTTTACAAATCTTTTTAAAGGATTCATTATCACCCAAACGACAGTCAACCTTTTTGTAGTCGATTGTATCGTATCCGTGAAAACTGCTTTCAAAAAGCGGATTAAAAACAATGCAGTTAATGCTCATTTTTTTAAAATGAGGAATCCAATCATAAATCTTGTCGAGTCGGTAAACAAGCTGACCGTCATTTTGTTTTGGCGCTCCGCACCAGCCGAGCGGATATATATTGTAAATTACAGATTCGTTAATATAGCTCATAAATAGGCTCCTTTCAGTTCTGTTTTGCAGGACTTTGTACAAAACTGTATTAAGTATATCACAAAATTGTCTATTGTGCAACTGAAAATTATGTGTTATAATTAATTTTACAACAATAAATTGAGGTATTCGGCACTGTGTGTTTGAATACTCGGTATTTCGGAGGATATAAATGCTTAAAATTCCTGAAAACAAAACAAGAAAAAGATTCAGAATTGCACAATGTATTTTTTATGCATTATTAGTTATGTTATGTTCTATGCCATATATTCAGGGTGCAACTACAGACGGCAAATTTTTCTCTTACTCGGTGCTTGACCTTATGTCATTTATCGGCGGTACTGCAGACGGTACTCTCGGAGATGCATTTTTAAATTATGTAATGTACACTCCTATTTTAATTATTATACCGGTAATCGGATTTTTCTTTTGCCTTTTTTGACAGAGAGAGAAACATAAAAAATATAGTATCTTTACTTTGTTGTGCGGCAGGCATTGTGGCCATACTTGCTATTGCAGGCGTTGCAATGAGCCTTGGTGCCATTCTTTCAATTCTCATTTATCTTCTTATCTCATTTTTGACAACCATTGCTATAGTTGCACGATTTACAAAAGATTCTTCTGACGACAACAAAAAGCAGAATATAAGAAAATAATTTAAAATAATTACAGCCTTGATTGTATGTGAAAATACGGTCAAGGCTGTTTTTGTTATTAAAATTCATTAAATACCATATGTGCGGGAATATTGTCAAGTACAAGCGGTGCGTCATAATCGTAACGCTTAAGTTTGCCGAACAATACGCCGAATGTGACGGAAGTGTTGTCCATCTGTGCAACCATAGCTTTATCGCCGATTTTGTTAGGTTTAAATGTTATGTCGACTGCTTCAATTCCGCCTTTGAAGTACCACGGACGGTCAATTCTGCCGTCATTATTTTTTACTTCGATTTTATATAACTTGTGCAATTCTCCGTTAAGAAAAAAGCTGTTCTCACTGCCGTTGCGGTTGTCGCCGACTCTGCTTGCAAGATTAAGCGAAAAACGGTTTTCGCCTCTCATATAATCTGCTGTAAGTCGCTGGTAGCTGTGAAGTCTTGGCTTTGAATAATATGTGCTGTCAATATAAACAGAAGTGTTTTCTTCTTTTAGCGTATATTGTGATTTGCGACTTTTATTGTGCCGCTTGCGCTGAATACAGGCATAAAGCGTTTGAAATAAAAGTACTTTCTGTCACGCTCAAACGGTGCAACCTGGTCTAAAATATCTCCGCTTTTGTCATCTATATTAAATTCAAAACTTAAATCTGCCTTTCCGCCGAAGTCGTAGAAGTTACATTTTACGGTGCGTTCGTTTTTAACCTTTACTACGGCAAATTCAATGCGCTTGTCTGAAAAAACAAGCTGTCCGCTTTCTTTGCTTTCGGGAAGTTCTGTTCTGCCGAGAAGTTGTTTTTTGTAGGCAAAATCGGAAATTACATTGCCGTTTTTTAAATTTGCAAGCGCTATTTTTATGTAAAAATCAAGACCTGAGTTTTCTGTGGAAATATAAAGCGAAACTTCTCCCGTACTTAAAAAATAACTTACGCTTTCTTTTATGTGTTTATTCTGTTTACTTAGTTCTTTGTTAAAATTAAAATAAGGTTTTTTGGCCCAACCGGCACACATTACCTCTCCGTTTTCTTCAAAAATATTTTTTGGCATGGTATATTCATACTGCAAAATTATCCCTCCAAGTTTTTATGTGCATACACATATACTATATCATAAATAGATAATGCTTTTCAAGAAAAACAACAAATTTGTAAGACGGTTATATAAAATATTTTTTGTAATATATTTTGTAAGAGAAGGGAGAGGTGTTTGTGAAAAAGTTTTTTGCTGTTTTTGTCTGTATAATTTGTTTTATTTTTTGCTCGTGTACTGCCGATACCTCCGGAGAAAGCTACGAGCTTACAAGTGAAAATTGGCACGGCGTGCTTAAAGGCGGTGCGGAGGTGAGTTTGAGCTTTTCTGATAATACCGCCAAACTTACTCTGAAATCGGGTGAGGACGAAATCACAATTGACGGTTTATATGTAATTGATGAAAACAGTTTTATTATATTTAATCAGGAGTTTAAGCAGAGCTACAATTTTGATTATACGGTAAGCGGAGATAAACTTACTCTCGGCTATTGCGGAAATCAAATTGAAATTGAAAAACAGGTCGAAAATTAATTTATATTTTTCAAATTAAAGAGCATTTTTATTGATAATTAGATTGTTTTGTGATATAATGCTAATTATTATGCGGTAGTATAGGCTAAAATGACGATACTGCGATTTTGGGAGGTAGTGCCTTGGTAATTTTCGGGATTGACCCCGGCTATGCAATAGTCGGTTGGGGTGCAATCGGTTTTAAATCAAATACCTATAAGGCACTCGGCTTTGGTGCGGTTGAAACACAGGCAGGTATGGATTTTAATTACAGACTTGAGTATATTTATGATGAAATCTTTAATGTGCTTAATCGTTGCCGCCCCGATGCGCTTGCAATAGAAAAACTGTATTTTCAAAACAATCAGAAAACGGCAATTATGGTTGCGGAGGCAAGAGGAGTTATTCTGCTTGCCGCACAAAAACTGAAAATACCGATTTACGAATACACGCCGTTGCAGGTAAAAACTGCCGTTACAGGTTACGGCAAGGCAAAAAAGCCGCAGGTTATGGAAATGACACGCAAACTTTTACATTTGTCGGAAGTGCCGAAACCCGATGATACGGCGGATGCACTTGCGATAGCTATTTGCCACGCTCAGGCGGCAGGTTCGGCACTTAGAAGAACGATGTTTGAAAGGAGAATAGGGGAATGATTTATTCGGTAAGAGGAAAACTTATACATAAGGAAAATTCTGCGGCAGTAGTTGAGTGCGGCGGAGTAGGTTACCTTTGTCAGACTACAATGAATACCCTAAAAACGCTCAAACTTAATTCCGAGGTAACTCTTTATACCTACCTTAATGTGCGTGAAGATGCAGTCGATTTGTTCGGATTTGCAACTCAAAACGAACTTGCAACCTTTAAAACACTTATAAGCGTAAGCGGAGTCGGTCCTAAAGCGGGACTTTCTGTTTTGTCCGAACTTACCGCAGAACAGGTAGCTATGGCTATAGCGACCGATGATATAAAAACAATTACAAGAGCGCAGGGTATCGGCAAAAAAATTGCCCAGCGCATTATACTTGAACTTAAGGACAAGCTTGCAAAATCAGAACAGACTCAATCGGGCAATGTACAAATGCCGCAGACTGCCGGCGGAAATGTTGCGAAGGCAATAGAGGCACTCGGTGTGCTTGGCTATACACCTGCCGATGTTTCGCCTGTTCTTGCAAATTTTGACGCAGGTTTGCCTGTTGAACAGCTTATAGCAATGACATTAAAACAGATGGGAAGAAATTGATAAATGAGTAAACCGGAGTTTTCGGATGAATTTGACTTTGAAAACAGAATACTTGATACATCAGAAATCCCTGAAGACAATATAGAGGGAGATAATCCTTTGCGTCCGAAAACCCTTTCGGAGTATATCGGACAGGAAACCGCAAAGGAAAATCTTAAGGTTTTTATTGAGGCTGCAAAAATCAGAGGAGAGTCGCTTGACCATGTACTTTTATACGGCCCTCCCGGACTCGGTAAAACAACACTTGCGGGAATTATTGCAAACGAACTCGGAGTTTCTTTAAGAATCACCTCCGGTCCTGCAATAGAAAAACCGGGTGACCTTGCCGCCTTACTTACAAACCTCAATCAGGGCGATGTGCTTTTTATAGATGAAATTCATCGTTTGAGCCGTTCGGTAGAGGAAATACTCTATCCGTCAATGGAAGATTTTTCAATAGATATTATTACGGGTAAGGGTCAGATGGCAGCTTCGTATCACTTGCCTTTGCCTAAATTTACGCTTGTAGGCGCTACAACAAGAGCAGGACAGCTTACAGCGCCCTTGCGTGACCGTTTTGGCGTAATTTTAAGACTTGAATTATACACGCCGCAGGAACTTGCGGAGATTGTAACACGAAGCGCAGGTATTCTTGATATAGAAATCAAACCTGACGGTGCGCTTGAAATTGCGTCACGCTCAAGAGGTACACCACGAATTGCAAACAGACTTTTAAAGCGTGTGCGTGACTTTGCACAGGTTATGTCTGACGGAATTATTACCTGCGATACGGCCCGTCTTGCTCTTGAAAGACTTGAGATAGACGAACTCGGACTTGACAGGAATGACCGACGACTCTTGAGGCGATACTGAATTTCTATAACGGCGGTCCTGTTGGTGTTGAAACTCTCGCAGCGGCTATCGGTGAGGAAGCAGTAACTATTGAAGATGTTTATGAGCCGTACCTGCTGCAAATCGGTTTTTTAAGCAGAACACCGAGAGGCAGATGTATTACGGCGGCGGCTTGCCGTCACCTCGGATATGATTTTCCGAAAGGTGCTGTAAATGCAATGCCGACACAACCTAATCTTTTTGATAAAAACTCACAAAATTAATAAATACAACTTTAAATACAAAACTTGGAGGAAAAACAATTATGGGAAGACTTTTTGGTACAGACGGCGCAAGAGGCGTGGCTAATACAGAGCTTACAGCCGAGCTTGCAATGAATATAGGCAGAGCAGCCGCAATGGTGCTTGTAAACGATGAAGTTAAGCATCCGACGATTCTTATCGGTAAAGACACAAGACTTTCGGGCGATATGCTTGAGGGTGCGCTTATTGCAGGTCTTTGCTCGGTAGGTGCAAATGTTAAACTTTTAGGTGTAGTTCCTACTCCGGCAGTTGCTTATCTTGTAAAGAAATACAATGCAGATGCAGGTGTAATGATTTCTGCATCTCACAACCCATTTGAGTTCAACGGAATTAAGATTTTCAGTTCAGAGGGATATAAACTCCCCGATGACCTCGAAAACAGAATCGAAGAAATTGTACTTGACCACGCAGTTCCGTATGCGACAGCAAATGACGGCGAAATCGGCAGAGTAGATACTCTTGAGTCTGCAGTTGATGATTATATTAATCATGTTGCAGAGCTGTCGGCGAAGATTTAAGCGGTATGGAAGTCGCTCTTGACTGCTCAAACGGTTCATCTTCAAGAACCGCCGAAAAGCTTTTTACAAAACTCGGCGTTAAGGTTCATATGCTTTTTGACGAGCCTGACGGTATTAATATCAACAAAGACTGCGGTTCAACCCATACAAAGAAATTACAGGAATATGTAAGCAAAAATAAGCTTAGTGCAGGTCTTGCTTTTGACGGTGATGCAGACAGATGTCTTGCGGTTGACGAAAACGGTAATCTTGTTGACGGTGACTTCCTCATTGCTATTTGTGCAAACGATATGATGAAGAACGGCAAACTTAAAAAGAATACAGCCGTAGGCACTGTTATGACCAATATGGGCTTTTCAAAATTCTGCGAGGCTAACGGCATTGATTTTGTTTCCACAAAGGTCGGCGACCGTTATGTACTTGAGTCAATGCTCCAGAACGGCTATAATATCGGCGGCGAGCAGAGCGGACATATTATTTTCCTCGACCACTCAACAACAGGTGACGGTGAACTTTCGGGTGCTATGCTGCTTTCAATTATGAAACGCACAGGCGAAAAACTAAGCGACCTTGCAAAGATTATGGAGCGTTATCCGCAGGTGCTTATCAATGTTAAGGTAAGCAACGAGGGCAAACTTTCTTTCTATACGGATAAGGAAGTTAAAGCGGAAATTAATCGTGTAACGGAAATTCTTGGCGACACAGGCAGAATTTTAGTTCGTGTATCAGGTACGGAACCACTCGTAAGAGTTATGCTTGAGGGTGAAAATCTTGAGCAGATTCAGACTCTTGCAGAAGAGGCAGCACAGGTAGTAAGGGAAAGATTGGCATAATGCGTTTATCTGAAAATTGGAAGGATTATGAGCTTATTGACGCTTCTGACGGAGAGCGACTTGAGCGTTGGGGCAATATTATTTTAATTCGTCCCGATCCGCAGATTATCTGGTCAACTGAAAAGAAAAATCCGCTTTGGTATTCGGCTCACGCACGCTATCACCGCAGCAACAAAGGCGGAGGCAGCTGGGAGCAATACAAAAAAATCCCCGCACAATGGAGTATAAATTACGGCAGTCTTACATTTAACATAAAGCCTATGGGATTTAAACACACGGGTGTTTTTCCCGAGCAGGCTGTGAATTGGGACTTTGCCGCAGAAAAAATAAAAAAGAGGGCAGACCTCTTAAAATATTAAACCTTTTCGGCTACACCGGCTGTGCGACGCTTGCGTGTATGAAAGCAGGCGCAAGCGTGTGCCATGTTGACGCATCTAAGGGAATGGTACAGTGGGCAAAAGAAAACGCTGTATCAAGTAATATTGCCGACAAACCCGTAAGATGGCTTGTTGACGATTGTGCAAAATTCGTTCAGCGTGAAATCAGAAGAGGCAACCGATATGACGGTATCATTATGGATCCGCCGTCATACGGAAGAGGTCCGGGCGGTGAAGTTTGGAAACTTGAGGAACAGCTCTATCCGTTGGTTGAACTTTGCAGACAGGTTATGTCAGATGACCCTGCTTTCTTTATTCTTAATTCCTACACAACAGGTCTTTCGCCTGCGGTTATGGAGTATTTGCTCGGCGTTGCTGAAAACAAAATTCGGCGGTAAGGTTTCAAGCAGTGAAATCGGATTGCCTGTAACTGACACAGGACTTGTTCTGCCGTGCGGCTCAACAGCTATCTGGGAGAAGTAATTAATGAAGTTTATCTCTATTCAAAATATATTTTTTCTTATATGTCCGAAGAGAGGGTCAGCCTATAGTAAATGCAGTTGACGGTGTGTCTTTGGAAATAGAAAAGGGCGAGTTTGTAGCTTTACTTGGTCATAACGGATGCGGAAAATCAACTGTCGCCAAACATCTGAATGCAATGCTTGTTCCCGACAAAGGAAAAGTATTTGTTGACGGCGACGATACGGCAGATGAAGAAAAAACTCTTGATATTCGTAAAAAGGTAGGTCTTGTACTGCAAAATCCCGACAATCAGCTTGTAGCAAGCGTTGTTGAAGAAGATATTGCGTTTGGTCCGGAAAACCTCGGAGTTGAACCGTCTGAAATAAGGCGTAGGGTTGATGACGCACTGAAAGCCGTTGATATGTACGATTTCAGAAAAGACGCACCTTACAAACTTTCGGGCGGTCAGAAACAAAGAGTTGCTATTGCAGGCATACTTGCAATGCAGCCTGACTGCATCGTACTTGACGAACCTACCGCAATGCTTGACCCGAACGGCAGAGAAGAGGTTATGTCAACCCTTTTAAAATTGAATAAAGAAAAAGGTATTACCGTTGTGCTTATTACACATTATATGGATGAGGCGGTACTTGCTGACAGAGTAATTGTAATGGACAGCGGTAAGGTGCTCACAGAGGGAACACCCGACAATGTTTTTTCACAGGTTGAACTTTTGAAAAAGCACAGACTTGATGTTCCGCAGGCAACAGAGCTTGTCTACCGACTTATCGGCTGCGGTGCGAAAATTGACAAAATGCCGCTTGACAGTGACGAATGCGTCGATTTGCTTATGGAGGTGTTGAAATGAGTATCCTTGAACTAAAGAATATTTGTTACACCTACGGAGTAGGAACACCTTTTGAAAAAAAGGCGGTTAATGATGTCAGTTTTTCCGTAAATAAGGGAGAACTTATCGGAATTATCGGTCATACCGGTTCGGGTAAGTCAACGCTTGTGCAAATGCTTAACGGACTTATGAAACCGACAAGCGGTCAGGTTTTGCTTGACGGAGTTGATATATGGGACAAGCCAAAGGAAATTCGTAAAATACGCTTTAAAGTGGGTATGGTTTTCAGTATCCCGAATATCAGCTTTTTGAAGAAACCGTATACAAAGATATTTCTTTCGGCCCTTTCAACAAAGGACTTTCACAAGAAGAAATTGATAAAGAAGTTCGCAGAGCCGCAAAATTTACGGGCATAAAGGACGAACTTTTGTATAAATCACCTTTTGACTTGTCGGGCGGAGAAAAGCGCAGAGCGGCTATTGCCGGTGTAATAGCAATGGACCCTGATGTACTCGTGCTTGACGAACCGACGGCAGGACTTGACCCGATGGGCAGAGATGTACTTTTAAGTCAGATAGTACGCTATCACAAAGAAAGACAGAACACGGTTCTGCTTGTTTCTCACAGTATGGAGGACATTGCCCGTGTGGCAGACAGAATTGTGGTTATGAATAAATCAAAGCTCGTTATGTTTGACGAAACTCAAAAGGTTTTTGCGAGAGGTGACGAGCTTGAAAAAATAGGTCTGCGTATTCCGCAGATAACAAAAATAATGTCACAGCTCAGAAAAAGGGGAGTAGATGTGCCTGAGGGCATACTGACTGTTGATTCAGCGGTTGATTACCTTCTTCCTCTTATAAAAAAGGAGGCAAGGTAATGGTAAGAGATGTAGCTTTCGGTCAGTATTTCCCCGCAAAGAGCCTTATACACAAACTTGACCCACGAGCAAAAATTATTATGCTTATTGCTTTTCTGGTGCTTGTGTTTTGTACATTTAACTATGCCGCTCTTGCCGTTGTGGCAGTATGCACAGCCGCTATAGTTCTTATGAGCGGAGTGCCTGTAAAGTTTTATTTTAAAAGTTTAAAAATTATTATTTTCATAGTAATAGTAACTTCAATATTAAATCTGTTTTACGGTACGGGAGATCCGATATGGCAGTGGGGAATAATTAAAATTACGGTAAACGGAATTAACCGTTCCGTGTTTGTAACGGTTAGAATTATTTGTCTTATTCTCGCAAGCTCTGCTCTTACTTTTACAACATCTCCGACAGAGCTTACGGACGAATCGAAAGATTGATGAAGCCTTTAAATAAAGTACATTTTCCTGTACACGAAATTGCTATGATGATGTCGCTTGCACTGCGATTTGTGCCTACTTTGCTTGAAGAAACCGATAAAATTATGCAGGCGCAGAAAGCAAGAGGAGCAGACCTTGAGGGCGGTAATGTCATTGCACGAATAAAAGCATTGATTCCTATTCTTGTTCCGTTGTTTGTTTCATCGTTCAGAAGAGCGTATGACCTTGCAACAGCTATGGAATGTCGTTGCTATCACGGCGGCGAGGGCAGAACAAGAATGAAGAGTATTCATATGGCAAAACGAGATGTTATCGGTTTGATAACAGTTGGACTTGTAATTTGCGGAGTGGTTTTATGCAACATATTGATTCCGGCAGCACTTTAAGGAATTTTAAACTTACAATTTCATATGACGGCAGGCAGTTCCACGGTTGGCAGATTCAGAACAACGCAATGACTGTGCAGGAGGCTTTTCAGACTGCATTGTCTAAAATTATCGGTGATGATTTTGATTTAAAAGGGTGCAGCCGTACGGACAGCGGAGTTCACGCAAATATGTACTGTATAAGCCTCAAAACTTCACATCCGATTGCCGATGTAAGGTTAAAAGCGGCATTAAACCGATGGTTGCCGCTTAGTATTGCGGTGCTTGACTGTGAAGAGGCAGACATTGATTTTCACGCAAGATACAGTTGCACAAGCAAGGAATATATTTATAAAATATGGAACACCGAAGTGCGAAATCCGTTTCTTGACGGTTATGCTCTTCATTACAGATATAAGCTTGACGAAGATATGCTTAACAGTGCGGCGCAGGCTTATGTGGTACTCACGATTTTACTTCTTTTGCACTCTCGACAGCAGAGAAAAAGGAGATATGACACGAACAGTAAAAGCTTTTTCGGTTACAAGAGAGGGTAATCTTGTAACTATGAAAGTAGAGGCTGACGGATTCCTTTATAATATGGTAAGAATTATGGTCGGTACTCTTTTAAGAATTCAGCAGGGAAAGATACCTGTTGACGGAATTGCGGGTATAATCGAAAAAAAAGACAGAAAATTTGCAGGCCCTACAGCACAGCCCTGTGGTCTGTATCTTAACAGGGTTAATTACGATTAAGGGGTTATTTACCTGAAGGAGTGAACAGAAATGTTTTCCGGTAAATTTGAGAAATCTAAAGATAATTCAAAAACAAAAATCAAAACCAAAGTCAAAAGGTCATCGCTTTGCCGAAACAAAAAGCAAAAAAGACTGACCGTGATGTTATAAGTTACGAAGATGTACCGCTTGAGGACTATGAACTTGAAAAAACAGAAATGTCGCCTGCGGCAGTCAAGAAAATAATTATTTCCGTATGTGTGGTACTTGCGGCAGGACTTGTAGTATTTGCTTTTGCCAACAGAGACAGACTTTCACCCGAAAGTATTGCAAACTGGTGGACATACGATGTACTTGGCAATGCGGGTAACGGATATCCCGTATCTATTACGGGAACAGAGGTTAATACAAATAACTTTGTGCTTTCTGACGGACACATAGCTTATACATCTGATACTTCCTTTGTCACTTTAAATTCATCGGGAAGTGATATATTCAGTACACAGCTTAAGTATTCAAAGCCGATTCTCGTAAGCAACAAAAATATGTTTCTTACATATGACCTCGGCGGCAAAGGATACGAAGTAAACTCGCTTGATAAGCAGCTTTTTGCATCAAATACGGATGATGATATTTACACTGCCGATATTGCATCTAACGGTGTATATGCAATTGTTACCGAGGGCAACGGTTATCTTTCTACACTTTTGGCTTTTAATAAAGATAATAACAGAATTTTTAAATATTCTTTTTCGGAATATTATATTACTTCGGTTACATTAAACAGTAACGGTACAGGTTGTGCCGCAACGGGTATAACTACTGAAAACGGTAAAGTCATTTCCGCAGTATATATGCTCGATTTTTCAAAGCAAGAGCCTGAACAGGTTATAAAAATTGACGGCGATGTAATTATCGCATCAAAATATTTGACCGATAACAGAGTTGCACTTGTGGGCAATACTGCGTCTTATGTTGTAAAAAAAGGCGATGAGAATTTTGTAACAAATTCTTATGAGTCAATGACACTTTCAAATTATTATTTTAATATGGATACATTGACATATGCGGTTGCACTCTCAAGAAGCGGCGACGGCAGAAGTTGCTCGGTTTATACATATGATTCAAACGGCTCTCAAAAATCTAAAATCGATACAGACAGCAAAGCTGACGCCATTTCGGTTTACAAGGACAAAATCGCTTTGCTTGACGGAAATACCGCAAATGTTTACAATACAAAGGGCGATAAAGTATTCGCAACCGAAACGGGCGCAGGTTCTAAAAATATAATTCTTTCTTCCGATACTACAGCTTATGTGCTGAGTGTAAATCAGATAAGATTTATTGAACTTAACAATAATCAGAAAGCAACCGAGAAGTTGCGACTGATGATAAAGCCTAAAGAGGGGAATTTATGATACTTGACATAATTTTTCTTGCTGTTATAATTATCTTTATTATCAGCGGAGCAATCAGAGGCTTTGCAAGAGCAATTATGAATATAGCTGCGGTTGTAGCATCGGCTATACTCTCAAATTTGCTTTCGGGTGTAATATCGGACTGGATTTTTAATTCTTTTGTCAGAAATGATTTAATAGCAAACCTCAACAATGCGGTAACAAATACAGAAATTTCCGTAAACAGTGCACTCGGCGATTTGCCGGGATGGGTGTCTTCTGTAGTTTCTTTTTTCTGCAACCTGTTTAATTTTGATGAACAAAGACTTGTAGATTGCTTTGTGGGAACGGCATCAACAGCTAAACTTACAGCCGTTCAGGTTACCGATAATTTTGTAAAACCGATTGTAACGGGTATATTCTCATTTTTTATTGCAATAATATTATTTATACTTCTGATAATTATTTTTAAATTGATTATTAAACTTGTAAATAAATTATTTGAATTACCTGTAATAAGTCCGATTAACAGAGTGCTCGGCGGTGTTTTCGGTGCTGCCGAGGGTATAGTTGTTGCTTTAATATGCCTTGCAGTGCTTGCGGTAATAATGGACTTTACAAATTCAACCGCTGTGCTCAATGAGGGAATAAGCGGAGTTGCTTTTTCAATTTTCAAACGCTGAATATAATAAAGGGGAATGAAAATGGACAACGAAAATAAAAAGATAATTAAGCAAAAATCAGATTTATGGACAGTACCGAACATACTTACATATTTGAGATTTGCACTTGTCGTACCGTTTGTTATTTTGTTTTTAAATGAAAATATTTGGAGTCAGCAATATGTATTGGTTTGTCGGGTATTTCGGATTGTCTTGACGGATTTTTTGCAAGAAAATTAAATCAGGTAACTCAACTCGGAAAGTTGCTTGATCCTATTGCGGATAAAATTACTTTAATTTCAGTTATGTTTTGTATGGCTTTTTATGCGCCTAATGTAATACCGATTCTTGTAGTTTTAATAGCAAAAGATGTGGCAATGCTGATTGGCGGTGTTTCTCTTTTAAAAAGGAAAATAACTCCTCCTGCAGCCGAATGGTTTGGTAAACTTGCAACAATAGTTTTTATTTTGCTGTATGTATAATAGTCTTTTTAAAGGCGGTTATTAATTACGAAAATTTGTTAATAGACGATATTTTACTTTTCGATTACAGCTGTTTGTTATGCTTTACGCTCTTTACAGATATGCTAAGATTTATATGGCACTTATAAAAGAG
>ENA-OQCN01000382-OQCN01000382.1-human-gut-metagenome-genome-assembly--contig:-NODE-382-length-23713-cov-3.393411_pt1 | contig 23713 bp, 24 predicted proteins | sample MGYA00242497_ERZ504576 | MGnify/ENA primary metagenome ERZ504576 (study PRJEB26092, sample SAMD00036296) | human gut metagenome | host: Homo sapiens | study: EMG produced TPA metagenomics assembly of... | reverse complement strand
TAACTTCTACTGTTCCATCACTTGTTCTTGATTCTACATATACCCAGTAATTACCAGAATCCGGATACCAGGATACCCAGTTGCTTCCAGTCCAGTCTGTCAATGTAGACCAACTTCCAGTGCTAAGATCATATATCTGCCAACGGAATACTAGTGATGTATCGTTGCTATTATAAGATACGCCAAGATTTATTGCTGCTTTATCATTCACACTGCAGATTCCATTAATCGTTATGTATTTATAATTGTAATTTCTTGCTGCATAAAAGCAGATTGTATAATCCTTCGTCACACCATCTGATGTCCGTGCTGTAACATGCATCCAGTAATTACCTTTTTTGGATACCAGGATACCCAGTTACTTCCGGTCCAGTCTGCTACCAGATTCCACTTCTGCTTATCCAGATTATATGCTTCCCATTTAAATGTCAAATTGGAATCGTCACTATCATATGCAATTCCCACATCAATCCGATCATCATAAATATTATAACACATTCCATTGAGGTTTAATGAGTGATGGGAATAGTCTTTCTGTGATGCGAAACACATAATTGTATTCTGTGTCGCACCATCCGGAGTCATTGCCTCTACATACAGCCAAAAGTTGCCCTTTTCCGGTTTCCAAGTTACCCAGTTGCTTCCAGTCCAGTCTGCTACCAGACTCCACTTATGTTTATCCAGATTATATGCCTGCCATCTGAATGTCACATTTGATGCATTGCTGACATATGACACACCTACATCAATACCCTTATCTCTCATGATATAACACATTCCTTTCAGATCAAGATAATAGACGGTATAATTATGTGTCGCCACATAGGAAACTGTCTTTGTCGTACCATTTCCATTGCTATCAATTGCTGCTACCTGTACCGTTGCTTCTCCTGCCAGCATTAAGACTGCCAGCAAACATGCTGTTGCTCTATTTAATATCTTCTTCATTTTACGACTTCTTCCTTACTCGTATCTATAATATTCCTTAAACCATGTTACAAATTTTCCTAATTCTTCATCAATCGAAGTACTTGGTTTAAAATCAAAATCATGCATCATATTGCCATTATTGTAAATCTGGATTGTTTCACCTGCCATAATCTTATATTCTTTTATTCATTAAAACTATATAATTAAAGTATTTTACATTCTTTATTTTCTTTATCATTAAGCACTGTCCTTACAATATATAACGGTCTTTCCTTAACCTGCATAAAAATATTGCCAACATAAGTTCCAACTATACCTATACACATCATAAGCAGTCCACTCATTAAACAAATAGTTGCAATGATACTTGACCAGCCGCTTGTCACAGCACTTGTAGTAAAATAATGAATAATTAATCCAATAATAACCAATGCCGAGCACATAGACACAACAAATCCCAATCCGACTGTAAGTTTTATTAACTTGTCCGATTGTGATGTAAGAATCGATGTAGCCATCTTCATTCGCTTCTTAAAATTATATGAAGATTTTCCCTCATACCTTTCTTCATGATGAACATCTAATGTGCCAATTCTAAAGCCCATCCATTTTACATAAATAACAAAAAGCTCTGTGAAGCTCCCTCATCTTACAATAATTATCTACCACTATTCGCTTACTGATGCTAAAATTACATAAAGCCGGGTCATAGTTGCCATCGGAGGCCCATGAATATATCTTGTAGAAAGCCTTTGAAACCAATACTTTCATAAAAGAATCTTTTCGTTCTGCACGTCGTGCAAATACTGCATCTAATTGATCATCTATTGCTTTTTTATAAAGATTTGGAATTTCCTCTGGTCTGTCCTGTAAATCACAATCCATCACAACAACCCAATCACCTTTACTATAATCCAATCCTGCAGTTATCGCCTGAATCTGTCCAAAATTACGTGACAGTTCTATTCCAACAACATGCTTATCTTTTTTGCATAACTGCTGTATTACCTCCCACGAATTCTGTGGACAATTATCATTTACAAGAATGATTTCATATTCTTTATCCATCGCAACAAGTGTATCTGTTAACCTGCGATGTAATTCTTCTAATGCTGCCCTGCAACCATAAATTGGTATTACTACTGATATATCCATATATTGTCCTTTCAAATTACCTATTTATCCGCATACTGAGTATATTATTATTCCGCCTACTATAAAAAACAATGCTATAATTTTCTTTTTATTAAGTCTCTCATGAAAAATCTTCACACCAAATACCGTGACATAAATATAACTTGTTGCCTCTAATATTGGTCCCATAGATAACGGAATCCCTCTATATGCAATTATTGAAAGAAATGTAGTTCCAACAAACATTGCATACGCAAAAATTACCATTGGATTCAAATACTCTTTCAAATGATTCTCATAATGTTTCATTGCAGCTTTTTTTAGTAAAACCTGTGAAATCGCGCTGACAAACACACCTACCAGAAGTACACAAGAATAGATTAATACAGTTTTATTCATTTACTTCTCCTTCATCAGCTCTAGCATAAATTACGACACCAACAATCACTAATGCTGCACCAATCACTTTTCCAACAGTAATTGACTCATGAAAAAAAACAGCTCCCCATATTATTCCCCAGACAACAGTTACAGCTTTATTGGCAAATGCCGTAGTTAACGGGAGTCGTTTGATAATCTGCTGCCAACCTATAGCATAAAATCCTAGGAGGAAAATAATAATAGCATAAAATAAACAGAATTTAAAACTAAGAAAAGGCTGTTGTGATGCCATTTTACTACATATTCCACTCATAGAATAAACCATCAACATAAGATGCAATGCAAAAAGTACCTTAAGTTTCGACTTGTTCATTATTACTCCTCTCCGTTATCCGGTAAGTATGGATATAAACATCTCAAATCTTTTGCTTGCATAAGGCAATAACCATATCTTGTAGAGCTATCAACCACTTCATGATCTCCTACCGGTTTAATATCCATATCAACTATATATTCAGGATGTTCTTTTTTGAGTTTTTCTAATATATCAACATCTTTCTGATCAAATACAAATCTAACCCCCGCTGCCGCATGGTCTCCAAACGCCAAGTCTGGTTCTTCTCCTAATGATATATCAATAACCGCCTTCACAAAATCAATTCCTGTTGAAAGCTGCACCAGGTTGCTTCCGATAAAATCGCCACCCATTCTGCCACCGATTTCAATCAATGCAATTGTGCCATCCTTAGCAATCTTTAACTCTGTATGCGACGCTCCATATGTGATTTCCAAACTATCCAGAGCATGAAAGACAACTTTTTTTACCTGTTTCAATTGTTCCTGTGATATTGGTGCCGGTTCCATATGTCCGGTCTCTATAAAATGTGGTGCCCCTGTCGTAAACTTGTGTGTCATTGCCAGAAAATGATGATCTCCTTTCCATGAAACACACTCAATACTATATTCTTGACCTGTAGCAAACTCCTCTACTAATGCTTCTTTCTCAAATCCCTGAGCTTTAGCTTCGTCAATTGCCTCTGCCAGCCCTTTTACATCATGCAACTTCGTTATTCCACGACTTCCGGACCTATCTATAGGTTTAACAATTATCGGATAATTCAGTTCTATTTCCTTTAAATCATCTATCGTAGATACCAAAATACTTTTAGGAGATGGATCACCGTTTTTTCAAAAGCTTCTCTCATTAAATGCTTATTTGTAGATTTTTCTGTACATGCCATGGAATTAGCTATAAGCCCCATATTATTTGCCACATAATTTACTGTAATTACTGCCAGATCTGATGCTATCGTACATATTCCGTCAATACCAATCTCTCTACATTTTTTCAAGATTTCATCCTTCTCTACAATACTGATAGGATAAAAATAATCTGCACTCTTTTCTCCCACATCACCTGCCGCCCATGCGAACACATGCGTCTCGATTCCCATAGATTTTGCTTTTTCTATTAATGGTTCCTGTAAATATGAAGCCCCAATTATTGCTAATTTCTTCATCTTTTTATTTCCTCCAAAGCTCGGCAAAACGATTAAGTTCCTGCTCATTCTTGTAATCCTGCAGATATCTTATATATGAAAACTCCGGTTTATACCCTAAATCTTTTTTTGCATTCTCAATATCCATCACAAAACTTGTAAAACTGCTTTTTTCGGGTTTCTCAACAATATTTGACCTATGCTCTTTAGGTGAAAACACATCTACTATCCCTTCAATCTGCTCACGTAATGTAGTTCTTATTCCTGTTCCTGCATTGTAAGTTCCACCATCAACCTGTGCAAACAGAGCTTTATACATCATCTGACACAAATCTTTTATATAGAGGATATCCTTAAATGCATCCGGATTTCCCCACATCTCAATAGTATCACCTGCTGTGGCTTTATCAATCATATATCTATAACCAATCGGTTTTTTGACACAATCTACATAATAATACTTTTCCGGATGATACAAATACACATTAGGAATCTGAACACGAAATTTTTCAGACCATATTCCTGCTTGTAATACTCCATTGTATCTACAATCATACTTTTTGTAATAGCATAAAATGCATGATCACCGGTAAACAACAGTTTTCTTGGATACTCAGGATGAAGAACATCTTCTTTTCCCCAATATCCTGCCTGCTCTGCCCATGTCTGAGTATATAAAGCCCTGTCTGCATTATTCTTTCGGGCATATTCCAAAATGCGAAGTGCACCATTTATGTTGGTCTCCACATATTTAAATGGATCATATTCCTTCATATAAGCAGGCAAAAGTCCCGCTAGATTAACAACAGCATACAAATCTTCTGTTGGCAGCCTCTCAAAATCTGATGCATTACATAAATCCACATTTATATATTCAATCCCTGCTTTCTTGTAATAATCTGTATGTTTTCTTCCTACAGCAATAACTTCATATTGCTTTTTATCTATCATATTATTACAGTAATCGGTAAAATACGCTCCAATATTTCCTGTTGAACCAAATATAACTATTTTCTTCATAATAATACCTATTTTACTTATAAAATTCCTTTACCTTACTTATAATGTACTGTACTTCTTCATCCTTAAGACCGTAATACATAGGAAGTCTCATAAGTCTTTCACTCTCTCTTGTCGTATATTTGTCTTCACCATTAAACCTACCAAATTTTTTTCCTGCCGGAGCTGAATGTAATGGGATATAGTGAAATACAGCCTGAATTCCATTTTCCTTCAAGAAACTAATCAGAGCTGTTCTCTCTTGCAGATCCTTTGCTTTAATATAGAACATATGAGCATTATGGGTACAGCCTTCCGGTATATATGGAAGCTCAATCTTCCCTGATTTCTCCAACTCGCCAAATCCGTCATAATATGTATTCCATATATTAAGTCTGTAATTATTAATCATATCTGCCTGCAGAAGCTGTGCATACAAATATGCCGCATTCATGTCACTAGGTAAATATGATGAACCATAATTTACCCATGTATACTTATCTATCTGACCTCTAAAGAATTTACTTCGGTTTGTACCCTTTTCTCTAAGGATTTCAGCTTCTTCTGCCTTATCCTTATCCTTTATTAAGATGGCTCCACCTTCACCCATAGAATAATTTTTTGTCTCATGAAAACTATAACAGCCATAATCGCCTATAGTACCTAAAGCCTTTCCATGATAAGTACTCATTATTCCCTGAGCTGCGTCCTCAATTACTATAAGATTATGACGCTTTGCAATTTCCATAATCTTGTCCATATCACAAGACACACCGGCATAATGAACCGGTACGATAGCTTTTGTCTTTTCTGTAATAGCATCCTCTATAAGATTAGCATCTATGTTCATAGTTTTCGGATCAATATCCACAAAAACTACTGTTGCACCTCTTAATACGAACGCATCCGCTGTGGAAACAAATGTGTATGATGCATAATTACCTCATCGCCTTCTTTAATATCGCATAAAAGGGCAGCCATCTCAGTTGCATGTGTACATGATGTTGTGAGAAGTGCTTTAGCTGTTTTCGTCTTTTCCTCAAGCCATGCGTTACACTTTTTAGTAAACTCTCCATCTCCACAAATTTTTTATTTTCAACTGCTTTTTTGATATAATCCATTTCCGTTCCGATAAACGGTGGTACGTTAAAATTAATCATAGTATTCTCTCCTAAAAAATAATATAAACTATACAATCATCCTGCCTAAAACATAAAAAACAGGAATAACAACAACCAATGTTCTTAACCAATATATCCATCTTTCCGTTTTTATTGATGGTATATTTAAAAACCCTAATTTAGCTCTGGGATTATTTAACACCAGGATAAATATACTTAAAATCACACTACCGTGGCAAATATCTGCAATAATATCGTCAACATATCATTTGAAATCCAACATGAAATATCCATTCCTAAACTAAAGTTTTCTTCAACACCACTTGTTCCAAATACAAACTTAAAAACATTTTTGTTTACAACACTTGAAACAAATAAATAAAGACCACTTTGTATTATTAAAATTAGAAACAGCGAAATAGAAATAATTGTTTCCATAATTACATTAATTCGATATTTTTCTTTATCAATAACCATCAATATTGCAATAAATGGGCATACCATAACAACACGATAATACTGAAATGTTGAAAATAGTAACATAGCAAGACACGTTGCAACAATATAATATATCAAATATCTATATTTTTCATCATCATTTTGAGGTGAAGTTAAATATGCCAAAATATATATTATCAATAACATTCCAATAAATAAAGAAATAGAATTATTGTACACCACCGGAAAAGCACCACCGACCATTTCTTTTAAAAGAACAGAAATCGGACTACCTTGTGAAGCTGATTCACTAACCATTGGACAAGCCCTTGTAACAAGCCAATATATTCCTGTTGGAATAATACCTAATACGATTTTATATATAATCCTTAAAACTCTTTTTTCAAGCAATAATATAATTGCAACATATGGAATAAAGAAAAAATATTTTACAGAAATAGCCATACCAGCCAAAAAATAAAACCATTTATTCCTTCCATCCATTAAACAATACACAGCTGCTGTTGCAAATGCACATATAACTATATCATTTTGTCCTCCATAATAAACACCTATATATATAAATAGCGATGAAGCTAATAAAAACATTGCCCATTTAGCACTATTTACATCACCAGTTATTTTTTTCACAATCTTATTCACAAAAAACATTGTAATACATAAACATAAAACAAGAAATAACTTTCCCCATATATACACAAGCGGGTTATGCAGTACTTCAACTCCAAATATTGTTTTAATTATCCCTATAGGAATATTCCATATTGCCCAAATTATTAAACTATATAATGTTCCTGAAACATAATTATTCGGAGCCATATTGGGATTTTCGATAGAATACCTATAAAAATCTAATGGCTTTCCTTTTACTGTAACATCAAACATGTTTAGTGTCCATTTAATCAAATTTTCAGTATCGCCATGTATAAAGAAACACAAAATAATAAAAGAAATAATGCCAACCATTATCCATTCTATTATCAAAGGTTTATCATTATTATATATTTTTTTAATCCCGTTAATTGCTTTTTTTATCATTATTAAATTCCTCATAGGTTTCTTATATTTATAAGCATTGCAATCTCATTTTTCAATTATGCAATGCTTATAATTTAATCAACTTCAAAGATAATATACCATGTCATTAATTCAATGTTATCTATTTACGATAACTCCCTGTGTCATAGAATTTACAACCCCATCCGATGTTCTTGCTTCAACATATATCCAATATGTTCCATTTTTTGGATACCAGTTTGTCCAATTGCTTTTATTCCAATCAGAAACAAGTGACCAATGATTATTTACCACATCATACTGAAGCCATCTAAACTGCACATCGGAATCATTAGATGAATATGTAACACCAACCTGATATAAAGATGATTTATCAATCATCGCAATACCATTTAAATCAATATAATTCTTGCTAAAGTCTGTTGAAACTGCAAAACAAATGGTTTGCTCATCAAATCCACCATCACCATTTGCTGCTTCAACATGAAGCCAATAATTACCCGGCTGAGGTTTCCATGTTGCCCAGTTTCCACCATTCCAATCTGCTATTCGGCTCCACTTCTTTGTATCCAGATTATATGCCTGCCATTTAAATTTCACATTTTTATCATCCGATGAATATGCAGTTCCAACATCAATACCTGTTTTCTTTACAGACCATGTCATACCATTTAGTGTCATTGGTGTTTTTGACTTGTCTGTACCAACATTAAAACAATAAGTATATTGATCTTGTGCACCACCTTGTGTTATTGCTTCTACATGCACCCAATAATTTCCAGGTGTTGGTCTCCATGTAATCCAATTACCACTGTATCTATCAGCCAGAGTGGTCCACTTTTTAGTATCAAGATTATAAACTTGCCACTTAAATAAAACATCACCACCACTGTGATTATATCCAACACCCAAATCTATTGAATGTGGATTAATCTTCCATGTTGCTCCATTTATTTTAACATAGCTTTTTGTATAATCAATATCTGACGAAAATGCCGAATCATAGCTTGCCACCGCACCATTAGGTGCAGTAATTTCCACATGAATATAATAGCTTTTTGCTTCCGGTTTCCAGGTAACAGTAGAATCTGTGGAATCAGAAGCTAAGGTTACCCAGATTTTTTTATCCAAATCATAAGCTTGAACCTTATATTTTGGTTCACCAATATTGGAATCAGCATTAACTGTAATCCTGTCATAATCATTTTCTTGTGAGAAATCTACAGATTTTATACCAAAATAGGTTTTTGATAATCCATAATACTGTGCAATACCCAATGCATCAGCATGCCCCATCTTTTGCAAATTATCCTCATTTCCCATAAATGATGCATCTGACTTATTGGTAACAAATGCATGCTCAATAATTATTCCTGGAAAACCATTAAGTTAGATCTTCTTATAACCCCATAATAATCCGCTAATGATCCATCCGGATATAGTGTGTTATCTTCAGAATTTCTAATTAATATTCCATGATTATTTAATCCTAACGATGTGAGATTATCCAATATTTTTTGTGACAACCCTGCCCCTTGCGAGCCAATATTACCATTATAATTTGCATTTGGATAAAATATTTTTGCTCCACTTGCTCCACTATTTCTTGATGAATCACAATGGAAACTGACGTAAGCATCTGCACCAACACTTTTTGCATACTCTACCCTTTTAGCGTTATCATCTGTAGACGTTGTTCCGGGATACGGACATGTAGACGTTGTTCGCGTCATATATACCTGAACTCCATAATATGATTCCAATTCCTGTTTACAATACTTTGCTATCTTTAGATTAATATCCTTTTCTGAAATACCATTTGCTGCTGCTCCTGTATGAGTATCATCATGTCCGGGATCTAATACAACAACATACTTTCCATTTGATGACCTTGCAAGATTTGAATAATTTTCAAGATCTGAATAATTTTCAACCTGTATTTCATTTTCATCAAGATAAGCATCCGGCTTATCCTTATCAAATCCCATTTTTTTCATGTCAAACTTTGTAGCGATTTCATTATTATAAATTGACAAATCAATCAATTCATAATCATCTAAACCTGAAGAAACCTCAAATAATAATCCTGATGACGAAATCTTGCATGAATTAATAGAAATATTCTCACCTGTTTTAGTATTTTTGACATTTAATTCAGCTTTTTCCGGAGTATCTCCTGTATATCCAACTACAATTGCCTGGTTATTTTCATCTAGCATATTAGAATCATCAAGTATCACATGAGTTATTCCGAAATCTGACTGTGCAGTTTCTGCAGTTCTTTCTGATTCTGTATTTTCAATTTGTTTCACCTGGTCAACAGCTTCTGCTGTTTCAGATGCTGATACTGTATTGAAACTAAATGATGTTACTATCATAGTCGCAGCCAGCACTATAGTTGCTGTTTTTTTAAATTGCATTTTATTTTGCCTCCTTTTTTAATAACTGAACAACTTTATCATTAACATGTAAAAGTAAATACGAAAATACAGCTATTACAACTATACAACAGGCAAATAACAAATAATTTTGCCCCATAGTTATATTATCTAAATTGAATTTTTCCACCATTCTGTAAATAATAAAATGATGAACTATAAAACATGGGTAACTGTATTTACATATTACCTTGCATATCTTTTGAATTATATCAAACTGAAGTAACTCAGAAACATATGCCAGACAGACAAATGAAGCTATCCCTACGTATGTACACTGCACAACAGAAATAAAATCCGGTTTGACTAATGTATTAATAACAACAATAACAAGGGAAATCAAAGCCATTTTCAAATTTGGCTTTTTATAAACTTTATAAAATACATTCCAAAAAGGAATTCCGGAAGCTTTACAAACAGGGAAACATCTTTAGCACCTAATACAATTGACAGAATATATAAGACTGCTGTAATAATCGCCAACAATAACGGATATTCATTAACGCCCTTTCTCAATATCGGGAAAATAATATATATAATAATTATATACCCCAAAAACCACTCTCCCACCAGAAAAAAAGGTCTGAACTCCCCAATTTGCTATATATCCATCAATTCCTAAAATAGAAAAAATATATCTCCATTTTCCAATGCTTGTATCTATACTTCCAATCCTATAGAAATTAAATAGCATAGCAAAAATATATGCTATCCAAAACATAGGATATATGTTAATAAAGCGTTTTTTCCAAAATTTTAAAACATCCAGCTCATTTTCATATACATACATCAAAGCTGCTCCGGATATTATTAAAAAAAGCGATACTCCCCAGCTTCCAATATAAACATTTCCAACAGTCATCGTCAAAATAGCCTTTTGTGGCATTGGGATAGATGTATTATATATAAATAACGCATTATAATGCGTAAATATAATACTAATAGTTGCAACTGCACGTACAAAGTCCAGATAGAAAATTCTCTCTCTCTTCACAGTTTTTCCTTACACTCCATTCTTTCTTTTAATTCTTTATATTCATCCGCAAGCTTTTGATATTTATTATATAATTCTATCATTTCATTAGAGCATTTCTGCCAATTCAATAAATTATATTGCGCTTCAGATTTATATTTTTCAATAACTCCTGTTCTATCGCGATATTGATTTGACAACACTGACAATAAACCTGACATTTCATCAATTACATCAGAAAATGACAAAAAGGCTTCATTGTATCCACCTTGATTATTTTTTGTCAGACTATCTGCTATCTCGTCAAAATGCATATCAACCTTCTGCTTCATGTTTTTATATACACTTTTTAATTGCTTTTGTTCTCTCTCAAAAGCACATTTAATTCCATCATGAAGCATCGATTCATCTGAAACATACTGCTCTGATAAACCCAATTGATCATATAGATCACGTGTTTTCTTATTGTGCACAAAATCAAAACCTACAACAGGATTGCCATAACAAAATGCAGTAATCGCACCATGGAAACTCACACCAATATATAAATCGCAAAAGGCTAAATATGAAACTATTTCTTCCATGGTTAATTGTTCTGAAGGAAGAATAAAAATCTCATTACTGTCTTTATATAATTTTTTCAAAATATCATAATCGTCATTTGTAACAGCTAAAGGAAGGAGTAAAATCTTATAAGTTTTACTCAGCTCCATAAGTTCCTTCAAAGCACTTTGATATGAATTTTCTCCTATAAATCTATTGCTATGAAATACAACATATTTACCCTTTACCTGTCTTTTTAATTTCCATTTAGGAAACACCTCTTTTATATTAAATGCCGTATCCACAGATACTTTCACATTTGCATTATAATTTATTAATGCATCATATGAAAACTGGTTTCTAACGCTCATAAAAGAAACATTACCTAATACTTTCCCGGCAATATAATTTTGATACCCATCAAACTCAAATGGGCATCCCGGATTATTCCATATCACGGGTATTCCATATTTTCTACCAATAATAGAAGGCACTATCCATGTTTCAAAAATAGGATATTCCACATATTTTTCTTCATGGTTTTTTTGTTTAAAGGAATAAAAATGAATAATCTCCCCACCACCAACCACAATTGCATCAAACTTATTAATCTTGTGGAGCTTTTCCATTTCTCTTATAGAGTATACTTTCTTTGCTATACCAAATCCTTGTGTACTCTCATATGGAGAAAAGAGGAACAATTCAACATCTATTTTTCTTTTTCTTAAACTGTTTTCAAATATTATAGGAAATAAATGATCTCCAAAATTATCAATATCGAAAACACCTGTAAAAGCTATTTTTATCTTTTTCATAGAAGTTCCCTTTTCCCAAAAATCACTTAACTTTATATTTTTTCTTAAAATTCAAATTCTCAACCAGTAACGCATCCATTTTTTCAAGTGTCTCATTGTACAATTGAGTACACTTTTCATTGATTTTTTCTAATTCTTCAACTCTCTCCCCATATCTAGGTGATTGCTCATACCAATTTCTATATTTTTTCAACTCATTATCCAAATTAGTAGCATGAGCAAGAATAGAATCAATATAAACCTTTTTATCCTGAATCTCATTTTTCAATTCCTGAATCATTGTAGATTGTTGTTGAATTTGAATTTGTAAACTATTATTATCAATTTCCTGTGCAACAACACCATTATTGTTTCTCGGTCTGCTACCATACATATAAGTCATAAAGGTATGCTTTTTCTTACAGACACGTGCCACACTTACATAATGTTCTATCGTTGTCAAAACATCAATCCTATTTTTTGTAATTTGTGAATCAAGCCACTCTTCAAACTCTTTTACAGGTGAAATCGACATATAGGTTTCTCTGTCTTCTTTATTTTCAATAGCAATATCTATTTTTTTAATACATCTTCGGGTATTATAATAACCTTATGATCTATTAATTCTACCGAAAAATTCGCCTGATATTCTGCTGAAAGAATAAACAATATATGCTCCTTTTCACAATTAAGCAATTCTTTCATTTTGTCTCCATAAATAGGATTGCCCATATTATCTACTTCAAAAAAACATATCCATCCATAATAAAATCCTTCCTGCTTAATTATAATTTGTTTTTTAACTTGTTACAAACTCGTGTTATCTTTTGAAAAACTGTCCTTGACCTGCGACTTATCTTATGATTATCTAAATCACTGATTCTTCTCACTCCATGACCTTCTATCGTCACTTTTGAAACATGATACTTACCACCTAACGAAATTATCACCTGTGGATCCGGAATAACAAATACAATATGATTTCCTAAATCTATTCCATTTGTTGTTACATCTTCTATAGAATATTTTTTCTCAATATCATTTTCACACGTAACTGTTACAACAACATCATTAATTGTTACATTAGCATTTTCACCTGGATCCCAACGAATTTCACGAATAGCATTATCCATTTTTTTAATATCAAATTCATACTCAAACTTATCATTATCTTTTGATTTATTTGATGCATCTACCTTATATTTTTCATTATAAACACCATCATTATTCAAATAAAGCTGCTATTCTTAAGCCCTGCCTCTAATGCATTGCCACAATTGCCATATCCGAACTCACTGTGAAGTCCATTTATCACGTCTTCAAACTTACCGGCCCCCGGGCTTCATGAAATACAACATTATTCATTGTCCTAAGCATGTAGTTTAAATTTGTAATCTCTATATCTGCACATTTATCAGATAAAGCCCATGCCGGATAATAACCTTCCTGTTGAACAACATAACTATATATTCTTTCAATTGCATGCAATAATGTTCCATCAATTGCATTTGGTTCAGGTGGAAAATCTTCATATTCCCAGTCTCTGTCAAAAAGTAATTTCATAGCCCTTGGTCTAAACCAAAACATAGTTCCTAAAGGTGCAATAGGTTCTTTCTTTTCATCAATAGGCACTGTAATTCCAAGCTCTTTTGCCAGATTTTTTGTTATTTTCAAAATTCATGCCCCATTCTAATCCTAATGTTATATAATAATCACCATGATTAGGTGGTGGTGGCATAAGCATTCCAAGTCTCGGGTTTTCTTCAAATGTTTCTATAGCATTTAATACTACATTTTTTGACCCCAGCATATTCTCAAAACATTTATACGAAAATCCATAACCAATAGTTTCAGGCTTTAGCTGTGTCACCTTCTTATCATGCATAAAACATACATAATCATAATTCATTATAAATTTCTTTGTAGCAACTAAAAGAGCACTAACATCCCTGCCCCTGTTTTGAATAACTATCACCTGAACATTATTATTTAATTGTTTAAATGCCTGTTCAACTATTTCTTTATTTTTTTCACAAGGAACAGTAATATATATATCTGCACTTTCAGGCATCATAGAAGCATAATGAAGACAATACTCCGTTAAATCCTCAAAATAACAATGCATTACAAGAGCAATTTTTCTTGCTTTGATAATTCCGGCATCAATATTCGAAGACTTACTTGAAAGTATATAATTTAATTGCATATTTTTCTTTATATCAGCCTGATTTTCCAACCTTAAAATGTTCTGCCATATCATATCCACATCATAATCTGTATTTTGGTCGATATAATTATAAGCCTCCAGAGCTGACTGTCCAAAAGTATCACTTATAATGTTATCATAACTTTGCATAAATGATCTACGCTTAAAAAACGGACATCTTTTTTTCTCTATCATCTCTCTTGTGGCACATAAAATAGGTGATTATTATATTCCTCACCCATATCTGCATATACATCCCACTTAAATCCCATTTCAGAAAATCGCTTTGTAAACATTGCCTCATGTTTACCTACTGCATCACGATAATCATTTATCTCTCCCATTTTATTCCAATAATTTTGAAATTGTTTACTCTTAATCATTGAGTTTCTTACCGCAATAAAATGAGATTGGATATGTTCAGGAATATATCCAACCTTTATTGTTCCAAAAGGATCTCCGTTTTCATATTTATGAAATTTTGTCACTCCCCAAAAATCTAAATCTTTTGCATCCATACATTCGAACATTTCATTCAAAGGATACACCGGTCCCATTATAGTAAAGTTCATCATTATCATTTCATCGAACTTTACAAGCTTTTCCCAACCATATTGATCTATTGCTGTTTTGTATGCCCATACATCAAAGCCTTTATTTTCTCTCTCAATGACATTATTTGTAATGGATAGCAGCTTATCTTTAGATTTATTCTCAAGTGTTCCATTAACAACTGCAACTATTTCCGATGCATTTTGCCTCAATGCATTTAACATATATATAATATAGTCATCCACAATGCCATCTTTATCATATATAAAATAAATTATAAGTCTTTTCACATCATTTTTATTTAAAACCATAAATCCTCCATCTCTCTAAAGATGTGTATACAAATCGCAAACAGTATCTACATCATCTTCTATCAGCATTTTTCCTTTATTTATAAGGACAGCCCTGTCACATATTCTTCTAACCTGTTCAGTGCTATGTGATACAAGAAGTAAGGTTGTTCCGCTATTCAGCATATCACCAATTCTCTTTTCACATTTTTTTTGAAACGCAAAATCTCCAACCGCCAATATCTCATCTACAATTAGTATATCAGGAGTATATATAGTAGCTATTGAAAAACCTAATCTGGTAGTCATACCAGATGAAAAATTCTTAACGGGAACATCTACAAAATCCTTCAGCTCCGCGAAATCAATAATCTCATCAAATCTTTCTTTTAACATTTCTTGTGGATATCCCAATATTGCTCCATTCAAAAAAATATTCTCTCTTGCTGTAAGCTCTGGGTCAAATCCAGCTCCAAGTTCAATCATAGGAGCTACCGTACCATTTACTTTGACAGTACCCATTGTCGGAGTCAGAACACCCGCTATAGTTTTAAGCATTGTGCTTTTTCCACAGCCATTCTTTCCAACCAGACCAACTGCTTCACCCTTCTTCACATTAAAACTAATATCTTTTAATGCCCAAAAACTATCCTTTGATATTTCTCTTTTAACCTTTTTAATGAAATATTCCTTAATACTACTAACATTTTCGGAATAAAGGCAAAATTCTAATGATACATTTTTCACTTCGATTGCGTAATCTTCCATAAGTCACCCTATATTTTTAAAATAAACGTATTTTGTTTTTTACTGAATATCAATGCTCCTAGTAAAAGAACAATAACACTAGTCAGTAGACACCTCAAATTTAATGCTAAAGACGGAACCTGACAGTATAATATAACATCTCTGATCATTTCAACATATGCTGTAAGAGGATTAAGATTTACTATTTTTGCTACCCATTCCGGCAACATTGACACAGGGTAGAAAATAGGTGTCAAATACATCCACGCTACTATAATAACCCCATATAAATGTTGAACATCTCTAAAAGCCGTCACTAAAACACATAAAATCATTCCCATTCCATATGCAAACATCCATGTGTAAATAACCGGAACTATTACCAGTAAAAATGTCCATGAAACCTGAGATCTTGTTATCACAATAACAATAATTAACGCAATAAACGATGTTAAGAGGTTCACAAGACTAGTACATACACTTGACATTGGTAACAGGTATTTGGGAATATAAACTTTTTTTTATTAATGCCCCATTCCAAATAATAGAATTCATAGCTGAATTGCTTGCTTCATTATAAAAATTAAAAAACTAACTGTCCGCACATCAAATATACCGGAAAAATTTTCAATTCCAGCCCTAAATAAGTGCGAAAATACCACAGTCATAACAAGCATCATTCCAAGCGGATTCAAAACAGACCATAATATTCCAAGCACAGAACGTCTATATTTAGTTTTAAAATCTCTTTTTACAAATTGTTGTAATAATGGAAGATATTTCTTAAAATTTTCCAATGATTTATTCATATTTCTGTTCTCTTTATTTACTCATTATTTTATTTATCTTTGTTGCATCACCCCATACGGCCGGTGAATCATATGGTCTATCAGGAAATGCACCATATTCAAGCTTAATAGAATATCCTTTTTTCTTAATAAAGCCCTCTATTTCTTCACCTAATGCTACCGGCTTACCCGAACAGCAGTTTATTATACCATCAATCTCTTTCTGACAAGCCACGGCTGCAATCTGGTCAGCTAATCTATCAACGGTAATAAAGTCATATTTATTCTTTCCTGTAGTAAACGGAAAAGTTTTTTTGCCTTCTGCATCTGCTTTTGCTATTTTTGAGAATATTGAACTTCCTCTCAAATCATCTCCATAAATATAGTATGCCCTGACCCACTGCCAGCATGCGCCATTAGCATCTGCCAAAAGCTTGGAAATATCTCTGAGGGCATTTTTCGCGATACCATAATATGAGCTAGGATGTGTAGGTGTATTTTCATCTATAGCACCTTCCCAATAACCAACCTCATGCATTGATCCCATTGTAATAATCTGTTTAAGGCCTCCCTCCAGCATATTCTTTATGAACGCATAATGCTTAGGCAGATCGACAATATGTGCCTCTGAATTGTGCACGAACCCATCTCTCCATGCCATGTGAATACACACATCCGGGCAACCACTTTCTTCAAAGATATTCGGATTGTCAAATATTGGTGCAGTTACCTTATTAACCCGCTCATCCATTCCTTCGAATCTTACATCTGCCGCATAAACGTCACAGCCTTTGTTTAATAAAGCCTCAACAACATGCTTTCCAATATATCCATTTGCTCCCGTAACTAATACTTTCATTGTTTTCTCCTTTTATTTACTATCAGTATTCGTAATCGAGTATAAATCTCTGTAAAACATTACAATTATATACTTATATATCTCATTTTGCAACATTTCTGTAACAATCTAATTTATTGATTATATTTTTCTGCCTCAATTTCATCAATTATATCAAAATGTTCATGTGTCTCGCGTATTCTACAGTCACCATACATTAATGTCAAATTCGGGTTATAAAACGGATCGCCCTCATCAAGTTCTTTTTTCCATCTATCCCTGAACCGTGATATTTCACGTTTAAACCGCTCATGCTTTTCAGGTGTTTCCTCCAGCCCCCTGCTTTTTGATTCATAATGATACAATTCTACACCCGGGTGAATTATTACATCATAGCCTGATTTTCTAACCTTTAAACACAAATCAATATCATTAAGCGCCACCTTAAAACCTTCATCAAAACCTTCGACCTGTTCAAATACCGACCTTTTAATCATCAGACAGGCACCGGTAACAGCACTTACATTTTGAACAGCCTGAAGTTTTCCAAAATATCCCACTTCATTTCTATCCGACAAAGTAAGAATATGCCCTGCAAAGCCACCTACTCCGATTACTACACCACAATGCTGTACACTATCATCCGGATACAATAGCTTTGCCCCTACAATTCCTGTCTTTTGTAGCTGACAATATCCAACCATTTTTTCCAGCCATTTTTCCGTAATTACCTCTGTGTCATTATTAAGAAAAAGTATATATTCACCGGTTGCATACTGCACGCCAAAATTATTCACTTTCGAATAATTAAACTCTCCATCAAAATACACTACCCTTACTTTATCTGTCTTTTTTTGAATTTCATTATAATATTGAAAGGTTTCACCTTCAGTGCTATTATTTTCGACAATTATTATCTCATAATTATTGTATGTCGATTTATTTAATATCGAATCTATACATTTATTTAACGTATCTTTTTGATCCTTATTACAAATTATAATAGAAATCTTTGGATTATTTTGAACTACAAAATCAGTTCTAAACATGACAAATATTCCTGTATCCTCTATCTTTGCTTCCAATCCAAGTCTTTTATAATGTTCTTCTACTGCTTTTCTTCCTGCAGCTATAGCATATTTCTTACTTGCCGGATTTCCCGCTGTAGAGCCTTCATGAGCTCTCCAATGATATAAAATTTTAGGCACATGTCCTATATATTCCGTCTGTTCACAGCATCGTAAAATTAAATCCCAGTCCTGTGCACCATCAAACTCCGTTCTAAAACCGCCGACCTTATCAAGTATTGTTTTTCTAACGAGGAAAATATGACAAATATAATTTATACTACGTAAAAAATTTATATTAAAATCAGGTTTAAATCGTGGTGACAAATATTTTGTTCCGTTTTTATTAGTTAAATCCTCATCTGTATATACAATATCCAATTTTCTATTCTTATTGAGTAAACTCACTATTTCAAATAGAGCATCTTTTTCCAGAACATCATCATGATCAGCCAACATAATAAATTCACCTGATGCCATATTCAATGCTGTATTAGTATTTCCTGCAATTCCCAGATTTTTATTCAAACGTTTATATTTTATTCTTGAATCACTCAAATAATGTTCTCTTAAATATTTTTCCACATCATCTGTTTTGCTTCCATCAGCCAGACATAACTCCCATTTCTGATATGATTGTCCGACTATAGAATCCATGATATCTTTTAAAAATTCTCTTTTGGTATTATACAGTGGAATAGTTATACTAATTTCAGGTTCATATTCAAATTTATAATTCGCCTGTTCCAAAATTAATTTATCAGAAACTCTTTGTTCCAAAAACCATTTATTATAATCTGTATCCGGTGATAAATGTTTTAATTTTCTAATAAATCCTTTAACTCCATACTTATTTAAATAATTAACACCTTTTTTCCAATTTTCTTTATTTAATGCTTTGCTAACTATAACCGTTATATTCATTTTTACTCCTAACCAAAAAAATCATCCCACACAGCCTGTCCCAGCCGTCTCATGGTCCCGGTCTTATACATATCGTTTTCCTTATAAAACCGTTGTCTCACGCGTCTGGATTTACCTTCCAGTGCCGCATACCTTGCTGCCAGGCTATCATCGGGCAGATTATATGTCTTTGCAAATTCTCTCGCCTGAAGCCGCCCAAGCCTCATGCTCTCCTGTATCTGTTTCTTCTGCCAGACACGACGCACAATATATGAAAGCTTATTTATCCCAAGTGCTCCCAAACTGTTGTCTCCATGCTGTCTGTACAGTATTGTAGGCTCATCTATGAATGCTGTTTTTCCAAACTGTGCGGCAACAAGTGCTGCCCACCAGTCATGCATTATTGTGTTGTCTATATCAGTAATGCGAAGCATTATATCTCTTAAAGCCCTGTTTACCATCATTGTACAGCCTGTCACAGAATTCTGCAATATAAACTGATTGATTGTGCGCTTGTGGCAGTCAAGACTCTGGTATTCGCTCATCGTGTCCGCTATTGTATTCAGCTCACTATCTACCACGCATAGCTCCGTGTACACCAGACATGGAAGTCCGGATTTAAGCTCTTTACCATCTGTTTTTTCAATAGCCAGCATCTTATCATAGGTCAGCTCTATCTTCTTTTCCAGCCATACATCGTCCTGATCGCAGGTCATATAGTATGGCGCTTCCACCTGACTAAACAGATAGAAGAAGTTGTACTTTGCTCCACCTGTTGATTTGCCGTCTATCAGATGTATCTTATCAGGGTATTTTTCCACATAGCTTTCTACAGCAGCTATCGTGTTGTCCGTAGAGCCATCATCGTGTATATATAGTTCCCAGTCCTTGCAGGTCTGCGACAGGATAGAGTCTATCTGCTGACATATATATTTTTCTCCATTGTATGTAGCCATGAGAATGGCTATCTTGTCTGTGCTATGCATTATTCCTCTTCCACTTTCTTCCGGCCCTGTTGCAAGAAACTTTGCTGCGCTGTCAAATATGCAGTGCACTGCTGCCCATATCTTAAACTGCTTTAAGAGCTGTTTTTCTATGAAAAGCACCATCCTGATACCCTCACCTGTGGTACCATCACACTTTATCTCATCCTTGTAGGTCTCCATAAAGACCGCTACGTCAAAGTTGCGCTTGTACTGCTGCTTAAATGTATAGTTGTGTGAGTGATACACCTGCGCTGTGGCACAATAACCTATCTTGTATCCTGCCTTAAGCGCTTGCTGCCATAAGCATATCCTCATTTGTGAGCAGCGGGCTTTCAAAGCCTCCTATGTCTTCAAAGAAATCACGTCTGTAGGCTGAGCATACATCCGAGAAGAAATATGCCTTTATCCCAAGTTTTGGTATATCAGCTTCACTTCTGACAAAGCTCTCCGCAGGATAATTAAATTTTCTCACTAATACCTCGTCAGGCTTTGCATCCTTTCTGGGGAGCTGTCTGGCTGATATCATGACGACATCTTCGTTTTCAAAGCCTCTCAGCATATTTTCCACATAGTGTTCATCCGAAGGCAGTGCATCCTGTGACAGAAACATCACTATATCACCCTTTGACATGGCTACGGCATAGTTTCTTGTGCCACCATGGTCAAACTCACTCCTTTTGACCTTTAGTGTCCTAAAGCCTGCCTGCTCTGCCATACGCACTGTGGCATCCTCGGATTCTGAGTCTATCACTATTATCTCATCGGGCTTACGGTTCTGTCTGCCCAGTATATCTATCAGACCGGGCATATACTCTGCTGCGTTGAGAGTAGGTATTATGAGACTTATTTTTATACTATTTAAATCCAGTTTCTTCATCATATTTCTCACATATGTTCTGATTATTGTGCCCCATCCTTTCTGATTACAGAGAAAACGGTTCTGAAAAGTATCTTTATATCCAGCCAAAGTGAGCAGTGCTCCACATAGTACATCTCCATCCTCTGGCGCTCTCCGCTCTCATAGGTGGCATTGTTTCTGGCATATGCCTGCCAGTAACCTGTCAGTCCCGGCTTTACGCTCAGAAGCTTTGCGATGTCACTACCGTATATCTCGGTTTCCTTCTCCACGATTGGACGCGGTCCCACTATTGAAAGCTCACCCTTAAGTATGTTTATTAGCTGTGGCAGCTCATCAAGCTGGTCTTTCGCAGAAAGCCTCCTATTTTGGTGATTCGCGGATCGTTGTCTATCTTGAATTCCTTTACATACTGCTCAAGCTGTTCAGGTGTCAATATCTTTTCCAGATCACCTGCGTTCGTCTTCATGCTCCTGAACTTGTATACAGATATTTTCTTTCCCTTATATCCAATTCTGGTATGTCCATAGAACACGCTACCACCATCACTCAGCTTTACACATATTCCTAAAACTATAAAAACAGGACTCAGAACAATAAGCGCAAGAGCCGATAAAACAATATCAGCCAGCCTTTTAAGCATCTTATAAATTACAAATGACGGTCTCTCTTGTTTTTCTAAAACAACCGACCTATATCGTAATGGTTTTCTCTCATTAAGTATAACATCAAGCATCTTCATCTCATCATGCGCCAATGCATTAGATGAAAACTTTGCCTTTGGAATAGACTTGCAAAACGGACAGATAATTCTAAATACAATCCTTATATCAAGTCCCAAAGTACAGTTTAGTATATACTCTCTGTCAAATTCGCTTTGTTCCTCCTCACTTAGCCTCTCACCATTATCTGCGTATGCCTGCCAAAAACCAAAAACACCTGGTTTTACACTAAGACTCTTTCTATGATAGTCGGAATAATCCAAAAATTCAGGCAATGAAGGAGCCGGATTTCCAACTATACTCATATCTCCCCACAAGACATTCCATGTCGATGGCAAATTTTCCAATTTAGTCTTTTTGAGAATCCATCCAACCGGAGTATATCGAGGATCCACTCCTTTTTTCCCCTCCATAATCCATTTATCACATCTTGACACAGCATCCATATACATTGTTCTGAATTTATGATAATAAAAACGTCGGCCATTCTTACCTACCCGTACAATCGTAATGATAACCGGTCCCAAATCTCCTGTGACGAGTTTTCCTATAAAAGCAAAGATCCATACCGGGATAATAAGTAAACTGCCAAACAGTCCAAAAATCAGGTCAAATCCTTTTTTTGCTAACAGATAACGAAGTCTGTATGTTTTATTCTTCCATGTGACAACAGCATATCTTCCAAGAAAATCTAATCTTCTCTCCCCGATTTTCATCTCATATTCGTTCACATTCAAATATACCGTTTTTCCCATATCATTGACAGCAGTCACAAAAGCTTTTTGATCGAACACATATCCATTAGGTAAATGCACAAATACCGAGTCAATCTCCGCTGTTGCGAGAACCTCCATCAGATTATCCCCATTTGCAACAATTTCAATCTTGTCTATAATCTGGCCGGTTCTATCACAATCAACTATCGCAATATTCGAGATTCTGAAATCCCAGTTTCTCGTAGTCTTTATAATCTTTATTACATTTTCCACCTGATCAGATGTGGTAACCAGCATTATTTTTTCATTAGCTCCGGACCTATGATATTCCTTCGTAACAAGTCTCTTGAATATCTGTCTGACTATAACTGTCGCAATCGGACTAATTATAAAAGTAATAAGCATTTGCACACGAGAGTAATATTCCCCCATCTTTGCAAAATAAATGCATCCGGAGGTCAATACTATGATATAAGCATACATCTTTCCAACAGCATATATTTCCTGAAACAGCTTACGATTGACTATATTGTCGTTTCTGAAAGCCACAAAATATACTACTACGTATACCGCAAACTCCAGCAAAAACAGAGTAAGGTAATGCTCTGTTCTGTTTATCAGACCTGTTCTAAAGAAACCGAATTTAATCCTATTGGCAATCAGATATGAGGTAAACATAACCATCACATCCAAAAACACTTCTATATATCTTACGATACTTTTCTTCGAATTCATATATTCATATCTCCTAATG
>ENA-OQCN01000378-OQCN01000378.1-human-gut-metagenome-genome-assembly--contig:-NODE-378-length-23857-cov-4.375095_pt1 | contig 23857 bp, 23 predicted proteins | sample MGYA00242497_ERZ504576 | MGnify/ENA primary metagenome ERZ504576 (study PRJEB26092, sample SAMD00036296) | human gut metagenome | host: Homo sapiens | study: EMG produced TPA metagenomics assembly of... | reverse complement strand
TTTGCCGGAATTGGTGGCGCCAGCAATCAGGGTGTTTTGGTTAAAGGATCGAATTATTTAGAAGCATTGGCTTCATGTAAATATGTTGTATTTGATAAAACGGGTACAATGACACAAGGTGTATTTGAGGTGGCAGGCATTCATCATGCGAATATTCCAGAAGAAAAGTTATTAGAGTATGCGCCATGGCTGAAAGTTATTCTACGCATCCTATTTCTAAAAGTTTATTAAAGGCGTATGGAAATACCATTGATAAATCACGTATTGAAAATGTAGAAGAAATAAGTGGTCATGGAGTTAAAGCTGTAATTGATGGAGTGCAAGTACTTGCAGGTAATGATAAATTAATGAAGATGTATAATATTCCTTATCAAGAATGTCATAGTGTTGGTACGATTGTTCATGTGGCTATTGATGGAAAATATGCAGGTCACATTGTGATTTCGGATATGTTGAAGCCACATGCCAAAGAAGCAATTGAAGCATTGAAGAAGGCTGGCATTAAACAAACAGTCATGTTAACTGGGGATGTAAGAAGTGTGGCAGATAAAGTCGCTTCTGAATTACATATTGATAAAGTGTATTCGGAATTATTGCCTCAAGATAAGGTGAATAAAGTTGAAGAATTATTATCTTTAAAGCACTCGAAAGAAAATCTTGCCTTTGTCGGAGATGGAATCAATGATGCTCCAGTATTATCAAGAGCCGATATTGGTATTGCGATGGGTGCTTTAGGCAGTGATGCAGCCATTGAGGCAGCGGATATTGTATTAATGGATGATGATCCATTAAAGATTTCTAAAGCCATTAAGATTGCGAAAAAATGTATTCATATTGTATATGAGAATATTTATTTTGCGATTGGTGTTAAATTGATCTGTTTATTATTAGGTGCCATTGGTATTGCGAATATGTGGGTTGCGATTTTTGCGGATGTTGGAGTTATGATTATTGCCGTATTAAATGCGATTCGTGCATTAAATGTTAAAAATTTGTAAGGAAATCTTAGGATTTCCTTATTTTCATATTGTGTTAAATTTGTTTTAGTTGTATCTTTGTCTTGTACGCAGAAAAGGAGATTCGAGATGCAGGAATTAAAACCAATTAAAGAAGGAAAAGTACGTGAAATTTATGACAATGGGGACAACCTTATTATGGTTGCGACAGATCGTATCAGTTGTTTTGATGTAATTCTAAACAATGAGGTTACAAAAAAAGGAACTGTTTTAACACAGATGTCAAAATTCTGGTTTGATTACACAAGTGATATCTTACCTAATCACATGATTAGTGTGGATACAAAAGATATGCCGGAATATTTCCAACAAGAAAAATTTGAAGGAAAATCAATGTTATGTCGTAAATTGAACATGCTTCCAATCGAATGTATTGTTCGTGGTTACATCACAGGTAGTGGATGGGCTAGCTACAAAGAAACAGGAAAGGTTTGTGGTATTGAACTTCCAGAAGGATTACAAGAATCACAACAACTTCCAGAACCAATTTATACACCTAGTACAAAGGCTGAAATTGGTGATCACGATGAAAACATTTCTTTTGAACAAAGTATTGCGCACTTAGAAAAACACTTCCCAGGTCATGGTGAAGAATATGCGACTAAGATCAAAGATTGCACAATCGCTTTATATAAAAAATGTGCTGAGTATGCTTTAAGCAAAGGAATTATTATTGCGGATACAAAATTTGAATTTGGTTTAGACGAAAATGGTAATATCGTTATTGGCGATGAAATGTTAACTCCTGATAGTTCTCGTTTCTGGCCTGCAGATGGATATGAAGCTGGTCATTCGCAACCATCATTTGACAAACAATTTGCGCGTGACTGGCTAAAGGCAAATCCAGGTAATGACTGGACACTTCCTCAAGAGATTGTGGATAAGACTATTGAAAAATATCTTCAAGCTTACACAATGTTGACTGGAAAAACATTATAATTAGAAAATACCCATAAGTGGAATGCTTATGGGTATTTTTTTGAAAACTGTATTTTCTGATACCTAAATATATTTGAAAACCGTAAAATATGATGTTAATAATCACTTGAAAACCGAAGAACGCTATGTTTAAATGAGGAATAGATATTAGAAAATAATAATTATTGAATATATATGGTGAGGAAAAATATGAAACAAGGTGTATTTATAACATTTGAAGGAAATGATGGATCAGGAAAAACAACTGTATGTAAAGCGGTACAAGAAGAACTGATCAAAATGGGATACGATTGTATTTATACTCGTGAGCCAGGCGGAAGCAAGATTGCTGAATCTATTCGTAATATATTATAGATGTAAACAATACGGAGATGGATGATCGTACAGAAGCATTATTATATGCAGCAAGTCGTAGACAACATTTAAAAGAAGTTGTTCTTCCGGCATTGGAAAATAAGAAGATCGTATTGTGTGATCGCTTCATTGATTCAAGTTTAGCTTATCAAGGAATTGCACGCGGCATAGGATTAAAAGAAGTGTGGGATATCAATCAGTTTGCGATTGATGGATGTATGCCAGAAAAGACATTGTTTTTATCTGTTAGTGTAGAAACGGGTAAAAAACGTATGAATCTTCGTGGCGACTTGAATCGTTTGGACCAAGAAGAAAGTTCATTCCACAAAGCTGTACGTCAAGGCTATGAAACATTAGTTTCTATGTATCCAGAACGCATTGAAGTGATTGATGCCGAGCCTTGTAAAGAAGAAGTTTTAAAAAGTGCTATGGAATGTGTTTTAAAGGTTATTAAAGAACATGAATAAAGAGTATTTAAAAAAAGCACAACCTGTTGTGTATCAGACGTTGTCGAATGCTTTAAAGAATCAAAGAGTTGCGAATGCCTATTTATTTCACGGGCCAAAAGGCTCAAGCAAATTAGAAACGGCCATCTTATTTGCACAAAGTATTGTATGTGAACATACAGATAATGATGGATTTGCATGTCAAGAATGTGAAAGTTGTAAACGCATAGAGAACGAAGAATCTTTAGACTATATGATTGTATCGAATGATCGTATTAAAAAGAAAGATATAGTGGATTTACAGACGTTTTTTGAATCAACGAGTGCAGGAAAACAAAATGCTCGAATCTATATTCTAGATCATTATGATAAGGCTACGCCAGATGCTTCAAATAGCTTGTTGAAGTTTTTAGAGGAGCCAAGTGAAGGGATTTATGGTATATTAATTGCGGATGAAAAATCCAATGTATTACCGACTATTCAATCTAGGTGTCAGGCTATTCATTTTAAACCGGAAAGCTGTGAACACTTATTGCTTGAAAATACAAGTGAAGAAAACGCGAAGATGCTTGCAGAATCTGGATATACATATGATAAGGCAATTGAATTATTGTCTTTACCTGATTTTGAAGAATTAAAACAAATTGCACTTGAATATATTGAACATGCCTCTTCTTTTTCGCAAATTGAAAAGATGCAGACAAATGTATTTGTGAATAAGTCAGATCGTATGAATAAGGATTGGGTACAGTTGTGGATTCAGTGGGTTTTATTCTATGTAAAAAATGATAGGGTAAATTTACCTTTAGAAAAAAAAGTAAAACTATATTCGATTTTGGTTGAAAATATGGATATGTTGTATCGACCTGTCGATTTAGGTTTATTTATGGATAAGCTTTATTATGATATTAGGAAGGCTGTGATTTAGTGAATACAGAAGGAAAAGTAACATATAAATATATTGTTATATACAGTTTGAAGAATCAAAAAAAGCCTACACTTTTGGATCAGATGTTAAATATTATACAAATGATGTTGTCGTTGTAGAAACTGTACGTGGGCAAGAACTAGGAAAGGTTTGTGTGCCAACGGTTGATTTTGATGCTTCAAAAGTTAAGGGAGATATCAAGCCAGTATTGCGTAAGGCAACGCAAGAAGATATTAAATGTAAAGAAGAAAATGTTGAAAAAGCTAAAGAAGCAATGAAGATTTGTCACGAGTGTGTCGCAAATTTGAAGTTGGATATGCATTTAATCAGCTCAGAATATACATTGGATCGTACAAAAGTCATTTTTACATATGTGTCGGACGATCGTGTTGATTTTAGACAACTATTGAAAGACTTAGCTCAACATTTACATTGTCGTATCGAGTTAAGACAAGTAGGGCCAAGAAACAAAGCTAAAATTGTTGGTGGAATTGGAAATTGCGGTATGGAATGTTGTTGCTCAAGATTTATGTCAGATTTTGATACGGTATCTATTAATATGGCTAAAAACCAGTTGTTGGCATTGAATATTCAGAAATTGAGTGGTCAATGTGGAAAGCTAATGTGTTGTTTACGTTTCGAAAATGAAGAGTATACAAGAATGCGTAAAGATTTACCAAAGATGAATTCGATTGTGAGTTATCAAGGTAAAAAATATCGTATTTCAAGTATGAATGTGCTTCAAAAACAGGCAAAACTAGAAAACAAAGAAGAAGTCTTGTTTGTGGACTTTAAAGAATTGTGGCCAGATAAGGATTTTAACAATGATTAGACAGAAGAGTTTTGAATCGAATACTTCCACATTGTATTTGGTTCCTACGCCTATTGGCAATTTACAGGAAATGACACCTAGAGCTCTAGATATTTTAAAAGAAGTGAGTGTGATTGCGGCAGAAGATACGCGAAATACAAAAAAACTTTTAATGGCATATGGCATTGATACAATGTTGATGTCGCATCATGAACATAATCAGCAAGTTAGTATTCCAAAAATCATTGAACGATTGGAAAATGGGGAAGACGTTGCGGTAGTATCGGACGCAGGTTATCCCTTGGTTTCGGATCCAGGACAGAAATTAGTTCAAGAAACCATTTCGCATGGATTTAATGTGGTTTCAGTTTCAGGTGCTAACGCGGCTATGAATGCATTGGTCGCAAGTGGATTGAGTTGTTATCATTATTTATTCTATGGCTTTTTAGACAATAAGAGTTCAAAAAGAAAGAAACAGCTCGAAGAAATCAAAACAATTCCTTACACAACGATTTTCTATGAAGCACCTCATCGTATTGAAGATACTTTACAAGATATGTTGGAAGTATTGGGAAATCGTCAAATGTGTTTAGCTAGAGAACTCACAAAAGTGCATGAAGAATATATTCGTGGAACCATTGAAGAAGTGTTAGAGGTAGCGGCTACTTGTAAAGGTGAAATGGTTATTGTCATGGATGGATTTAAACAAGATGAAGTTGTATTTGATATGTATACAGCCATTACGAAAGTGGATGAATATATTGAATCTGGAATGCGTACAAAAGAAGCTATTGGTTTAGTTGCCAAAGAAATGGCTTGTAAAAAGAATGAATTATATGAAGCTTATCATAAAAGATAGGCTTTTTTCTTTTATATAAAGTAAATTATATTGTTTCAGAAATTAAATGAAAAAGTAATTGAAAAAGTTTCAGAAAACACTATAATAAGTTACATAAAAGAGAAGAGGAAGAATTATGAATAAGAGAAGTGTATGTGCCCTAGGTATGGCATTTGTACTTGCAGGATGTTCTGCAGGTGGATCGGGTTCTGGTAAAGAACAAACATTAACGGTTGGATTGTTTACAGAAATGAATGGAGATTTCTCTCCCATGTATTATCAAACGGTAAACGATCACAATGTAGTTAACTTGGTATATCAAGGATTGTTGGCATATGATAAGGATACCAATTTAGTTCCAGAATTAGCAAAGGATTTACCTACTATTAGTGATGATGGTACAACGATGACATTTAAATTGAAGAAAGGTGTTAAATTCAGTGATGGATCTAAATTTACTTCAAAAGATGTAAAGGCAACGTTTAGCGTTATGGCTGACCCAAGCTATACAGGACGTTTTTCAAGTAATGTAGATTTTTTAAATGGATATAGCGAATATCATGATGGAGATGCCAAAGATGTCTCAGGTATTGAAACACCGGACGATTATACCGTTGTATTCCATATGTCAAAACCAAAAATCGATGCAGAATCGACTTTGGGAACACAAGAAATTTGTAGTGCAAAAACATTGAAGTATAAGAAGGGAAAAACTTCGAATGTTGAAAAAACAATAGTAATCCTATTGGCACAGGTCCTTATAAATTAAAATCATTCTCTAAAACAGAGGGAGCTTCATTGGATCGAAATGAAAATTTTGAAGCTAAGGATGGAGAATACCAAATTTCTAAGATTATGATCAAGAAAACAGAGACTTCGACTGAAATCAAAGAATTGGAAAATGGAACTGTCGATTATATTCCAGATGTAGTAGATGCGAATAAAATCAACACAGTAGCCAAAGACAAAGATAAAGGTTTGACTATGGATTCTTATCCAAGTGATCGTGAAGACTTCTTGTTCATGAATACAGCTGCAGGTGCATGTCAAGATCAGGCAGTACGTCAAGCTTTGGCTTATGGATTTGATCGTGAAGCTATATCGCAAGCTATTATAAATTAGATGATAAAGATGCTAAATTGGCATATGTACCAGGCTTGTTTGGTAACCCAGTATCTGGCGGAAATGGTGCATATGTTCGTGGTGAAGAAAAAGTTGATGGTGCTACTTACTATGATTATGATGTAGAAAAGGCAAAACAAATCTTAGATGATGCGGGATGGACTGTTGGTAGTGATGGTATTCGTGAAAAGGATGGTCAAAAATTAAGCATTAAGTTCTTGGCTACAAAAGAAAAAGATGCGATGGATACAATGATTCCTATGTTACAAAAACAATGGGGAGAACTTGGTGTCGACTTCAAGGCAAACACAATGGAATTTAATACAGTTATTTCAACTGTAGGTGATGATTCAGCTGTTGGTGATTGGGATGTATCTTATTTAGGATATTCTTTTACAAGCCCTGAAGATACAGGTGTTGATTACTTGATTCAATCACAAGGTGTAAATAACTTTGCTCGTTTAAAAGATGATGAATTAGATTCATACTTGGCTGCAGGTGCTTATACAGCTGATAAAGAAGCTTCAGCAGCTGCTTACTTAAAGGCTTATGTTCGTCAAGCAGAACTATGTGCATACTTACCAACAGATGGTGTACAAACATATTGTTTACGTAATAAGAAAGTAAAAGGTTTGAAGACTTCTTCTACATTTATTTGGTCACAATCAATGGCTACAGCTTATATTGATGATTAATAATAGAAAAGGATTTCACAAGAAATCCTTTTTAAATTGTTATGACTTGAATGTTTTGATTACTTAATTCTTGGGTATATACAGGAGTTATGGAACTATCGGTTATGACGGTTTTTATTTTATCTTTTAAATTTAATGGTACAACACCACGCTTGGAAAATTTATCACTTTCTGTTAGCACGATTATTTGTTCGGCTTGATGCGACATATCACGTACGGCTTGTGCTCGCATTTGATCACGATTTGAAAAGCCAATTCTAGAATCATATCCATCTGTGCCGATGAAAAAATAATCGACAAAAAAGTTGGATACACATTCTTGAACCATAGGACCTACCATAACTTGTGAATCTTGTTGATAAATTCCACCTAAAAGAATAATTTGAAAATTTGATTTTCCACGAATATATTCTGCGATAAAAGCACTGTTGGTGATAATTGTTAAGTCTTTATGAAGTTGTGTTAACGTATCCGCTAGAAGTGCACAACAACTACCACTTTCAATCATAATTGTATCGCCTTCATTAACAAGTTCAGTAGCTTTTAAAGCTATTTTTTTCTTTTCTTCATAATGATACGCGATTCTACCATTGATATCATCTGTGCTACATAACACAGCATGCCCATGCTCACGTTTGATGATTCCTTTAGCTTCTAATGCATCCAAATCTTTGCGGATAGTTACTTGGGAAACACCTAGGTATTCAGCAAGTTGAGAAACCTCGATTCTCTTTTCAGATGTCAATAATTCTAATATTTTATTTGTTCTATTTTTCATTTACGTTGATTCCTATCATTTTGTTTATATAATAAGTGTTTTTGATTTCAAATGAAAGTGAAATTTAGAAAAAAGCGTTAATGTTATTTTCTTTAAACATATTTAAATATTCTTTTAAATCTTCTGGATGATATGAAGGAACATTTTCATAATCGTATTTTACATTTAAAAGATGATATTTATTTTCTCCAAATTGATGGAACGATAGAAGTTGACACTTGTTTATTCCAATGTTGTGAAGTGTATTTGAAAATTCTTTTGCGTCATCCAAAGAATCATTAAAACCAGGTATAACAGGGATTCGAGGAAGAACTGTTTTGCCATTGGCGATGGCATGTTTCATGTTCAGTAATGGTAACTTATTAGAAACGCCTGTACCTTCTATATGTTTATCTGTGTTCCAGTGTTTCATATCAAAAAGAATATAATCTACATATTCTATGACACGATCAAATATTTCCTCTGTCGCAAAACCGGTTGTTTCACAACATGTATGAATTCCTTCTTCTTTAGCGGCTAAGAGTAGTTCTCTTGAAACTCAGGTTGAAGTAAAAGCTCACCTCCAGAAAGTGTTAGACCACCACCACTTTCTTCATAGAAGGCTTGATCTTGTAAAACAATTTTAAGCACTTCTTCCACAGATTTTTGTTCGCCTTGTGCACTTAATGCGTTTTTTGGACATTCATATACACATTTCTTACATCCACTACACAGACTATGGTTGATTTTGATGGATTTATCAATTGTTTTCATAGCGTTTTTTGGACAGGTTTCAATGCAATGATGACAATTTATACATTTTTTTTTGTTCCCAAAGAATTTGTGTTTGTATAAGCTGACTTTCAGGATTTGCACACCACTTACAACGAAGAGGACATCCCTTTAGAAAAACGGTAGTACGAATGCCCGGACCGTCATTTACACTGAATTTTTGAATGTTAAAAATAATTCCTGTTGTATTTCGATTTGTTGTTGTCATTTTAATTTCCTCATATAGATATAAACATTTCAAAGAAGAAAAGCAATGATTATAGTTACAAATGAAAGTATAAAATATTTTAAATGAAATTAAAGTTGACATGAAATGCGTGTAATGCTATTTTTAAATTGCGAATAAAAGAATCTAAAATTACGAATGAAACGTAATGGGAGGACGGATATGGAAAATGTAGAACATTTTGGAACACTGACAGAACGAATGAAAGAATTTCGAGAAGAAGTTTTAGATGAAAAACCTTATATTGATGCACAACGTGCAATTCTAGCAACTCTTGCTTACAAAGAAAATTTAAATCAACCACGAGTGATGGTTCGAGCTAAAATGCTAGAAAAAGTTCTCGATAATATGAGTATATATATTGAAGACAAATCTCTTTTAGCAGGAAATCAGGCAACCAAGAACCGTAATGCTCCTATTTTTCCTGAGTATACTATGGAATTTGTTATGAATGAATTGGATCAGTTTGAGAAAAGGGATGGGGACATATTCTATATCACTGAAAAGACCAAGGAACAACTTAGAGAAATTGCGCCATTCTGGCAGAATAACAATTTGCGTGCAAGAGGAGAAGCTCTTCTTCCTGAAGAAGTTCGTGTCTTTATGGAGACAGGTGTATTTGGAATGGAAGGTAAGTTAAATGCAGGAGATGCGCATTTGGCGGTGAACTATGAGCGTATTTTGAAGGATGGATTAAGAGGATACGAAAAACGTGTAAAAGAATATAAAGCTACTCTTGATTTAACAAATCCAGATAATATTGACAAGTATTGTTTTTATAATGCAGTTCTTATAGTACTGAAAGCGGTGCGTAATTTTGCGAATCGTTACAGCGTTCTTGCGAAGGATTTAGCAGAAAAAGAATTGAATCAAAAAAGAAAAATTGAATTATTGGAGATTAGTAGAATTTGTTCAAAAGTTCCATATGAACCAGCAGAAACATTTCAAGAAGCGGTACAATCCGTATGGTTTATTCAATTGATTTTACAAATTGAATCCAATGGACATTCTTTGAGTTATGGCAGATTCGATCAATATATGTATCCATATTATGATCGAGATATTAAAAATGGCACTATTAAAGAATCTGAAGCCTTGGAATTGTTGACATGCTTGTGGATAAAGACACTTACAATCAATAAAGTTCGTTCTCAAGCACATACGCTAAGTTCGGCAGGATCTCCTATGTATCAAAATGTAACGATTGCGGGTCAAACAACAGATAAAAAGGATGCAGTCAATGATTTGAGTTTTTTAGTTTTGAAATCTGTTGCACAGACAAGATTGACACAACCAAATTTAACTGTTCGCTATCACAAGAATATCAATAAACATTTTTTGGATGAATGTGTAGAGGTTATGCGTTTAGGCTTTGGAATGCCAGCATTAAACAATGACGAAATTATAATTCCTTCCTTTATGGATTGGCAAGTTAAAGAGGAGGATGCCTATAATTATAGTGCCATAGGCTGTGTAGAAACAGCAGTTCCAGGTAAATGGGGTTATCGTTGTACGGGAATGTCTTATATCAATTTTCCAAGAATGCTTTTGTGTACGATGAATAACGGTGTTGATCTTACAAGTAATAAACGTTTTACAAAAGGATATGGCTATTTTACGGAAATGGAAAGTTATGAAGAACTTTTAAAAGCATGGGATAAAACAATAAGGGAAATTACTCGATATAGTGTTATTGTAGAAAATGTAATTGATAAGGCCTCTGAAAGAGATGTGCCAGACATTCTTTGCTCGGCTTTGACAGATGATTGTATTGCCAGAGGCAAAACCATCAAAGAAGGTGGAGCGGTCTATGATTTTATTTCAGGACTTCAAGTAGGAATTGCGAACATGGCAGATTGTTTGGCAGCTATAAAGAAGTTAGTGTATGAAGAAAAGAAAATCACAAGACAAGAGCTTTGGGATGCGATCTTAGATGATTTTTCATCACCTAAAAACAAAAAAATTCAGGAAATGTTGATTCGTGAAGCACCAAAATATGGAAATGATGATGATTATGTCGATCAGTTAATTGTGGAAGCTTATGATTCTTATATTGAAGAAATCGAAAAATATCCGAATACACGCTATAATAGAGGACCAATTGGCGGAATTCGTTATGCAGGAACTTCTTCAATTAGTGCGAATGTTGGACAAGGTATGTCAACGATGCTACGCCGGATGGACGAAATGCATTCGAACCTTTGGCAGAAGGTTGCAGTCCAGCGCATAACAGCGATAAAAATGGACCTACAGCTGTGTTTAAAAGTGTGTCTAAGCTTCGTACAAATAAAATTACAGGTGGAGTTCTGCTAAATCAAAAAATGACGCCTCAAATGTTGTCGACTGAAGAAAATCGACAAAAATTAGAATTGTTGATTAAAACTTTCTTTAATCGTTTACATGGATATCACGTGCAATATAACATTGTTTCTAAAGAAACTTTGATTGATGCACAAAAGCATCCTGAAAACATAAGGATTTAATTGTTCGTGTAGCCGGATATAGTGCTTTCTTTAATGTGCTTTCTAAAAAGACGCAAGATGATATTATTGGTAGAACAGAACAATCTTTAATGTAAGAAAATGTAAATAATTTGAAAAAGGTATTGAAAACGGATTTTATTAGGTGTATTCTATAGGCAACCGATGCGAAAGAGATTAAACTAAGAACCGGATACAAAGAGATTCTAGTCATGGTGGAAGCTAGATTATTACGACTTAGCAAATGGACTTTCAAGGGCAAGGTGAAAAGAATTTCTGAGTAGCTGCGACGTGTTCCGTGCGTTAAATGGATCGAATGTGATGGCATTCTAGAGGTGGGTATAACTATACCAATTCAGGTGGTACCGCAGATTATTTTGATATTCTGTCCTGTGTCAAATTTTTAATTTGATGCAGGATTTTTTGTTTATAAGGAGAGTGATGAAAAGTGTTAGCTGACTGGTGGTGGTACAAAAAATAAATAATTAGGAGGTAAAGGAATATGTACAAAAAATTATTAGTATGTGGATTGGCTTTATTGATGTGTGGATGTAGCGCAAAAGCTGCAGGTAATGATCAAGTGTTGACAGTCGGATTGAGTTCTGAAATGAATGGCACATTTTCACCTATGTATTATCAAACGACAAATGATTCTTATGTGGTGGATTTAGTGTATCAAGGGTTATTGAAATACAACAAAAAAGGAGAATTAGTTGCGGATTTGGCTAAGTCCTTACCAAAAATTAGTGAAGATGGAAAGACAATGACATTTAAATTAAAGAAAGGCATTAAGTTTAGTGACGGATCCAAGTTTACTTCAAAAGATGTGCAGACAACATTTACCGTTATGGCAGATCCAAGTTATACAGGTCGTTTTGCGAACAATGTTGATTTTTTAGATGGCTATAGCGAATATCACGATGCAAATGCGTCTAGCTTTACTGGAATTGAAACACCAGATAACTATACAGTTGTTTTCCATTTGGATAAACCTAGAATCGATGCGGTTTCTACACTTGGAACACAGAAGATTTGTAGTTCAGAATATTTAAATTATAAAAAAGGAAAAACAGAAAATATTGAAAAGAAGAATAGTAAGCCAATTGGAACGGGTGCTTATGTATTGAAGAAGTTTGAGAAGACAAGTGGAGCTAGTTTAGTTTCAAATTCAAAGTTTAAGGCGAAAAAAGGACAGTATCAAATTTCTAAGATCATGATCAAAAAGACAGATACTTCAACAGAAGTTAAAGAATTGGAAAATGGAACAGTGGATTATATTCCAGATGTGATTGAGGCAAATAAAATAAAATCTGTACAAAAAAATAAAAGTTTATCTGTTGATTCTTATCCAAGTGATCGAGAAAGCTTTATTATCTTTAATTCTTATGCAGGAGCTTGCAGTGATGTTGCCATAAGAAAAGCCATCGGATATGGATTTAATGCCCAAAAATATATTGATAATTACTATCAAATTGATGGCATGGCCTATAAGCCTGGTACTTTTGGAAATCCTGTTTCTTTAAATAATGGAAAAATGATTCGTAATGAAGAAAAAGTGGATGGTGTCACTTATTATGATTATGATGTTGAAAAGGCAAACCAAATCTTAGAGGATGCAGGATATACATTGGCAGAGGATGGATATCGTTATAAAGATGGTGAAAAATTAACCATTCGTTTCTTGGCAAATAAAGATAAGGATTCTTTGGATTCTTTGATTCCGGTTTTACAGAAGTGTTTAAATGCGATTGGTATTGATTTTAAAGCCAATACAGTTGAATTTAATACGGTTATTAACACAGTGCAGGATGATGCACAAACAGATAGCTGGGATGCAACATATCTTGGATTTTCTTATGGCTCACCAGATGATACGGGTATTAACTTTATCTTAAGAACGGGTGCTACAAATAACTTTGGTCGTTTAAGTGATGAACACCTCGATGCTTATCTAGATGCCGGTATGTATACATCCGATAATGATGTATCTAAAGAGAATTATCATAATGCTTTAGTTCGTCAAAGTGAATTGTGTGGTTATTTACCTGTAGACTCTACTAAAACATATTGTTTAAGAAATAAGAATATCAAAGGAATGCATACAACATCTATTTATAACTGGGCTCAATCCATTGCGACAGCCTATATTGTAAATAAATAACGTATGATGTATCCTAATGGATATTAGGGCAAAGTAAAGTCCTGTACTAACTTAATGTTGGTGCAGGATTTTCTTGTATGGGGAGAAATTTTATGCCTAGAGTTTAACTTTAATGAAATATAGGTTGTCATTTGAGTTGATTTTAGGTATTATAATTCTGCAGAAGTGTTTTTCTGATTTTGGAGGTCTTACTTATGGTCTTAAGAAGATTTACCACAATTGATAGAGAAGAATTGCTTTTTTAAGCGTGCCTACTATAGGTGCGCTTTTTTGTTTTGAAAGGAAGGTCATTTATGGAAACAAAGCGTGTTTTAATTGTGATGGGTTCTCGTTCAGACTTACCTAGTATGGAAGGCTGCATGAAACAATTAGACGATTTTCAAGTCGGATATGAAGTTCGTGTATTAAGTGCTCACCGTACGCCGGAAGCGGTTTTGGAATTGTCAAAGACAGCGTGCGAACGTGGAATTCAGGTTATTATTGCGGCAGCTGGAGGAGCAGCACATTTAGCTGGAGTTTTAGCTAGCTCTACACCGTTGCCAGTTATTGGAATCCCTATTCAGACATCTGCTTTAGGTGGATTGGATTCATTATTATCAACAGTACAAATGCCTCAAGGAGTTCCTGTTGCGACTGTCGCAATTGGTAAATCGGGGGCAAGAAATGCAGCTATCTTAGCTTGTCAAATGATTGGACTTAATGATAAATCATTACAGGATAAGATTGTTGAATTTAAAAAAGAACAAGCACAAAAAGTATTAGAACAGTCAATTGTTGAATAAGGAGAAGGAAATGGATACTCGTATTTTTGTTCATAAAAAAGAACAGTTTCAAGTTGAAAGTGAATCATTAGCAGCTGAATTAAGACAATCTTTATCTTTAAAAGAAGATTTTGGTCTAACAAAATACAATTTATATGATATTTTTAACGCTGATGAAAATGATATTGAATTATTAAAGAAAAATGTATGTAGTGAAGTTGTTACAGATGATGTATATGATTCTGTAGACTTAGAAGGTAAATCATATTTGGCATATGAATTTTTGCCAGGTCAATATGATCAAAGAGCAGACAGTGCAATGCAGTGTTTAATGCTTTTGAACAACAAACAAACAGTACGTATTCATTCAGGTACTTTGTTAGTGTTTTTAAACCCAGTAGATGAAGAAACACTTAATAAAATCACACATTATATTGTTAACCCTGTTGAAGCACGTGTTAAAGACCTTTCTGTATTGGTAGATGATCAGGATGTTGAAGTAAAAGATGTTCCTGTTTTAGAAGGATTTACAACAAAGACGAAAGAAGAATTAGATTCTTTACGTCAGACTTTAGGGTTGGCCATGTCTCAAGCGGACATTGAGCATGTTCAACGTTATTTTGAAAAGGAAGAAAAAAGAGATTGCACAATGACTGAACTTCGTGTGCTAGACACATATTGGTCAGATCACTGCCGTCATACTACTTTTGAAACTGTATTAGATGATGTACATTTCCATTTGGATACATTATCCGATGAATTACAGGCTTCTTATGATAAATATTTAAAATTACGCCAGGAAGTTCATGGAAATCGTAAAGAAAAAACATTGATGGACATGGCTACTATTGCCGGTAAATATCTTCGTAAACAAGGTAAGCTTGATGATATGGAGATTACCGATGAAATCAATGCGTGTAGTGTAGAGATTACAGTGGATGTAGATGGAAAAGACGAACAATGGTTGTTGATGTTTAAAAATGAAACACATAACCACCCTACAGAAATTGAACCATTTGGTGGAGCAAGTACATGTATTGGTGGAGCTATTCGTGACCCATTATCAGGACGTAGTTATGTATATCAAGCTATGCGTATTACAGGGGCTGGAGACATCACGAAACCAATTAGTGAAACATTAGAGCACAAATTACCTCAATCAAAGATTTCAAAGACAGCGGCTCATGGTTATTCAAGCTATGGTAATCAAATTGGGTTGGCAACTACATTCGTAGATGAAATTTATGATGATGGCTATGTTGCAAAACGTATGGAAGTTGGTGCGGTAGTTGGTGCTGCTCCTAAATCACATGTAAAACGTGAACAACCACAAGCAGGCGATATCATCGTTATGATTGGTGGAGCTACTGGTCGTGATGGAATTGGTGGAGCCACCGGTTCTAGTAAAGAACATAATGAAACAAGTTTAGAAAAATGTTCAAGTGAAGTTCAAAAAGGTAATGCCTTAATTGAACGTAAATTACAGCGTCTATTCAGAAATCCTGCTTGTACAAAATTAATTAAAAAGGCCAATGACTTTGGAGCTGGCGGAGTCAGTGTTGCCGTAGGTGAACTTGCGGATGGATTGGATATTAACTTAGATGCAGTTCCAGTTAAATATCAAGGTTTAGATGGTACAGAATTAGCTATTAGTGAATCCCAAGAACGTATGGCTGTATGTATTGAGGCTAAAGATTTTGAAAAATTCAAAGAAGAAGCTTATAAGGAAAATTTAGATGCTATCAAAGTTGCGGATGTAACAGATACAAATCGTTTAGTCATGAAATGGCGCGGTGAAACGATTGTGGATATGTCTCGTGCTTTCTTGGATACAAATGGTGTCCGTCAACACCAGGTTGTTGATGTTTGCGAAAATGAATATGATGAACATCCATTTGATACAGTTAAATCAGATTTAAATACAGTATTACAAGATGCGAATGTCGCAAGTCAGATTGGTTTGGCTGAAATGTTTGATGCTTCAATCGGAAAGAGTACAGTATTGATGCCTTTTGGAGGTAAATATCAATTAACTCCAGAAGAAGGTTCTGTACAAAAATTACCAGTTCATGGAATGACAAACACATGTTCTGTTATGACATATGGATATGATCCAAAAGTATCTAAATATTCTCCATATTTAGGGGCTAGTTATTCAGTTGTTGAGGCATTAGCTCGTATTACAGCGTTAGGTGCTGACTATAAGAAGTGTCGTTTATCAAATCAGGAATATTTTGAGCACTTAGGTGCAGATGCACAAAAATGGGGACAACCATTTGAAGCTTTATTAGGTTTGATCGATGCACAATTGGCATTTGAAACGCCTAGTATTGGTGGAAAAGACTCTATGAGTGGAACTTATAAAGATATTCATGTACCACCAACAGTAATCACTTTCGCAGTTACTACAGCTAAAACAGGTGATATTGTTTCTGCTTCATTTAAAAATCCTGGAGACTATGTATATTTGGTAAAACATACACCAGTTAAGAATCATGTTCCAAACTATGAACAATTGAAAGAAAATTTTGAAACGGTTCATAAATTGATGCAAGAAAAGAAAATTGTAGCGGCAAGCACAATTAAATTTGGTGGATTAGGTGCAACTATTGCGAAGATGGCGTTTGGATCTAAAGTCGGTGTTGCGATCAATACAGAAGAAGATGTATACGGATTTAATTTAGGCTCAATGATTGTGGAAGCTACAGAAAGCATTCAAGATGAGCATTTAGAATTAATTGGTATTTTAAATGATGATTCTAAGATTGTATTAAATGAAGAAACAGTCGAAATTGAAGATGCATTAAAGGCTTGGACAAAACGTTATAGTGAAATTTATCCAATGATTGTAGATGAAGGAAAAGAAACGTTAGAAACTCCTTTAAATGATGTGGAAGTACCAATGTCTAAGTTTGTAGTGGAAACACCAAAGGTAGTTATTCCTATTTTCCCTGGACAAAACTGTGAATTTGATACAACAGCTAAGTTTGAACGTGCTGGTGCCGAAGTAAAACAAGTCGTATTTAATAACTTGACAGTTGAAAATATTCAAAAGAGTATTGAAACTTTGGCTGAAGAAATCAGTACAGCTCAAATTTTAATGATTGTAGGTGGATTTAGTAGTGGTGATGAACCAGATGGTTCAGGTAAATTTATTGCGAACGTATTAAGAAATCCAAAGATTGCCCAAGCTATTGATACAATGCGTGCAAATGATGGATTGATTTTAGGCATTTGTAATGGATTCCAAGCATTGATTAAATCGGGATTATTGCCTTATGGTGATATGGAAAGATTGGATGAAGAAAATCCAACATTATTCAGAAATAACATTAACCGTCACGTATCGCATATTGCACGTACACGCATTACAAGCAATGCATCTCCATGGCTTGCTGGTATGAAAGCAGGAAATGTATATTCAGTGGCTGTTAGTCATGGTGAAGGTAAATTTGTTGCGAGTGAAGAAGTGTTAAATAAATTGATTGAAAATGGTCAGGTTGCGACACAATATGTAAATGAAAAGGGTGTTCCAACAATGGATGGAAAAGACAACTTGAATGGTTCAAGTATGGCAATTGAAGGTATTTTCTCTGAGGATGGAAAAATCTTTGGTAAGATGGGTCATAGTGAACGTTATGAAAGAGGTTTATTCCAAAATATTGCAGGAAATAAAGATCAGGATATTTTCGCAAATGGTGTTCGTTACTTTACACACAAGCAGGTGAAGTAGAATGACGATGCAAAAGGTAGTTCAAGATTCTTCTGGGATCGTAGCTTGTTCAATGTAGAACAAGCCGCCCAGAACATCTATTTAGCAATGCATGCCATTCAGCATCGTGGACAAGATGGTGTTGGTGTGGCTGTGAGTAATGGGGAAAACGTTGTTTGTAAAAAGGGATTAGGATTGTTGTCTGAGAATTTAAAACAAGATACATTGAATTCTTTAGATGGTGATATTGCGATTGGTCAACTTCGCATGGCTACAAAAAATGATTCTCAATTAGAAAATGTTCAACCGATTATGGTGCGTAGTCACCAAAGATATTTTGCGGTCGTATCAAGTGGTATGGTCACAAATGCAGTTTCATTAAGAACAAAGTTAGAGAATGAAGGCTTAATTTTCCAGGGAACAAGCGATTCTGAATTGTTAGCACACTTGATTCAATTGAATCCGGGTTCTTTTGAAGAAAAAATCACAAAGGCTTGTCGTATGATGAGTGGTGCCTACACATTTATGGTCATCACAAAAGATAGTTTATATGTAGTAAGAGATCCGCATGGAATTCGTTCTTTATATATTGCCAAAGTAAATGATGGATATTGTATCAGTAGTGAAACTTGTTCGTTCCCAATTCTTGGTGGAGAATTTGTTCGTGAAGTCAATCCAGGTGAATTAATTTGTTTTAATAATGAGGGAATGAAATCTACTCAGATTTTTGAAGATACAGAAACAAAGGCATGTGCTTTAGAATATGTATATTATTCTAGACCGGACAGCGTTCATAATGGTTTAACGGTTCATGAAGTAAGAAAACAATGTGGTTATTATTTAGCCAAAGAAGAGGATGTTAAGGCGGATATTGTTGTTGGTGTTCCTGATTCGGCTTTAAGTGCAGCTGCAAGCTTTGCTAGAACATTAAATGTACCGTATGAAACGGGATTAATCAAAAACCGCTATATTGGTTCTACATTTATTCGTCCAACACAGCAACAAAGAATGCAAGGTATGCGGGTGCGTTTAAATGCGATCAGTTCCGTTGTTAAAGATAAAAGTGTATATCTAGTGGATGATAGTGTTGTAAAAGGATTTACATCACGTAGAATTTGTCAGCTATTAAAAGAGGCAGGGGCAAAAGAAGTGCATTTGCGTATTGCTTCGCCAATGTTGAAATATCCTTGTTTATATGGAGCGGATTCAACGGCACAAAAAGATTTAGCTGCTTTCAATTATTCGATAGATGAAATGAAACAGTTGTTCCAAGTGGATTCGTTACGTTTTATAAGTGTAGAGGATTTCAAGAAATGTGTACCTGAAACAAGTTGTTTAGCTTGTTGTACAGGTGAATATCCAGAAGAGTTACAAGATTATAAAGATGAGGTAAAGGAGTAGAGTATGGCAGAACATTATGCAGCAGCAGGCGTTAGTTTAGAGGCAGGATATAAATCTGTTGAATTGATTAAGGAGCATGTTAAGAAAACAATGCGTCCAGAAGTGTTAGGAGGACTTGGTGGTTTCTCTGGTGCGTTTTCATTATCTAAAATTAAAGATATGGAAGAGCCAGTGTTGCTTTCTGGTACGGATGGTTGTGGAACAAAAGTTAAACTTGCGATGGTTATGAATAAGCATGACACAATTGGTATTGATGCTGTCGCAATGTGTGTGAATGATATCGCATGTGCAGGTGGAGAACCATTATTCTTCTTGGATTACATCGCATGTGGCAAGAACGTTCCAGAAAAAATTGCAGATATTGTTAAAGGTGTGTCTGAGGGTTGTTTACAATCTGAAGCCGCTTTAATTGGTGGAGAAACGGCAGAGCATCCAGGTTTGATGCCAGAAGATGATTATGATCTAGCTGGTTTTGCGGTTGGTGTTTGTGATAAAAAAGATATGATTACTGGTAAGGATCTAAATGTTGGAGATGTCTTGATTGGACTTCCTTCAACTGGAGTTCACAGTAATGGTTTCTCATTGGTTCGTAATGTGTTTGATATTACAGAAGAATCATTAAATACATATTATGATGAATTAGGTAAAACTTTAGGAGAAGCGTTACTTGCACCTACAAAGATTTATGTTAAGGCATTAAAGCATATTAAAGCTTCAGGAATCACGTTAAAAGCTTGCAGCCACATTACGGGTGGTGGATTCTATGAAAACGTTCCTCGTATGTTAAAGGATGGAATGGGAGTTGAAATTGATACAAAGGCTTTCCCAAAACCTCCAATCTTTGATTTGATTCAAAAAAATGGGGATATTTCAACAAAAGAAATGTATAACGTATTCAATATGGGACTTGGTTTTGTGATGGCAGTAGATCCGGCGGATGTAGAAAAGGTTCAAACTGTATTAAATGAAATCAACGAACCAAGCTATGTGGTTGGTAAAGTAACTGAAACAGGACAGGTAGATGTTCAATGGTAAATATTGCGGTATTTGCGAGTGGTTCGGGTACTAACTTCGAAACAATCTTGTCACATATTGAAGATGGTTCTTTACATGTGAATTGTGCTTGCTTGATAGCTGATAAAGAGAATGCGTATGCAAGAGTTCGTGCACGCAATCATGGAGTAGAAGAGTTTTACTTTAATCCAAAGGGATATGATGGTAAAGCGGGTTATGAAGCGGCTATTTTAGAAGTATTAAAAGAAAAAAAGGTAGATTTGGTTGTATTGAGTGGATATATGCGTTTCATTGGACACACTTTGTTGAGTGCTTATCCAAATCGCATTATCAATTTGCATCCAGCTTATTTACCTGAATTTCCAGGAGCCCATAGTATTGCGGATGCATATGAGGCAAAAGTAGCGCAAACTGGAGTTACTGTTCATTTCGTAGACGAAGGGGTGGATACAGGACCTATCATTCGTCAAGAAAGAGTAGCAATCGATCCATCTTGGGATTTAGAAACATTAGAATCGCACGTACATGCGATGGAATATGATTTGTTCTGGCAAGTCATTGAACAAGTCGCAAAAAGTATTGAGGAGGAAAAAGAATGAAGCGAGCATTAGTGAGCGTATCTGATAAAACAGGTTTAGTTGAATTTGTACAGGGGCTAGTAGATTGTGGATATGAAATTATTTCTACTGGAGGAACAAAAAAAGCTTTAGAAGCAGCAGGAATCCATCCAATTGGGATTAGTGATGTCACTGGTTTTCCTGAAATTATGGATGGTCGTGTAAAAACTTTACATCCAAAAGTTCATGTGCATTGCTTTGTGTTCGTTCAAACCCGGATCATGTTCGTCAATTACAAGAATTAGGTATTGAGTATATTGATTTGGTTTGTGTGAACTTATATCCTTTCAAAGAAACTGTGTTAAAACCTGGTGTTACACACGAAGAAATTATTGAGAATATTGATATTGGTGGTCCAAGTATGCTTCGTAGTGCTTCTAAAAATTATCAAAGTATTCCGGTTCTTTGTGATCCAAAAGATTATGATAAGGTCTTGAGGAAATTAGAGAAAATCATGAAACAACATTAGAAACGCGTGAGCGCTTAGCTGCAAAAGTATTCCGTCATACAGCTCGTTATGATGCGATGATTGCGGATTATTTAACTAAGAAAACACATGAAGAATTCCCAGAAAGTATGACAATTACTTTTGATAAGGTTCAAGACTTGCGTTATGGTGAAAACCCTCATCAAAAGGCTGCTTTCTATAAGGGTATGAATCCTCAATATTCTTTGGCAAATGCAACACAGCTTCATGGTAAAGAATTATCTTACAACAATATTCAGGATGGCAATGCGGCAATTGAAATTCTAAAGGATTTTGAAGGTCAATTTGCGGCTGTTGGTGTTAAACACATGAATCCATGTGGTGTTGGTATTGGCGAAAATATTGAAGCAGCTTGGGATAAAGCTTATGAAGCAGATTCAATTTCAATTTTTGGTGGTATTGTTGCGTTAAACGCAAAAGTTGAAAAGGGATTGGCAGAAAAATTATCTAAGATTTTCTTGGAAATTATCATTGCGCCAGATTTCTCTGAGGAAGCATTGGAAATCTTGACTCGTAAGAAAAATATTCGATTAATGAAATTAGATACTAGCTTATCTGTTTCAAGTGCGTTAAAATATACAAATGTTAACGATGGTCTATTGGTTCAAGAAATGGATCAACATATAATTAACGAGGAAGATTTAAAATGTGTAACGAATCGTAAACCAACTGAAGAAGAAATCAAACAATTGTTGTTTGGATGGAAAGTTGTTAAACATGTAAAATCAAATGCGATCGTATTGGCAAAAAATGATATGACAGTTGGTGTTGGTGCTGGTCAGATGAATCGTGTCGGTGCTGCAAAGATTGCAATCGAACAAGCTGGAGAAAAAGCAAAGGGTTCAGTTTTAGCAAGTGATGCATTCTTCCCAATGCCAGATACTGTGCAGGAAGCTATCAAAGCGGGTGTTACTGCAATCATTCAGCCGGGTGGATCTATTAAAGATCAACTTTCAATTGATGAGTGTAATGAACATGGTATAACAATGGTATTTACAGGAGTTCGTCATTTTAAACATTAATATAAAAGAGTCTGAATAGACTCTTTTTCATAGTTTGGAAGGGTCTATTTATGGATAAGAAAAACAAAATCGTAATCATTTCTTTATTATCTATTTTATTAATTGCACTCTGTATGTTTGCTTCTGAAATGAGTAGTACAAAAAAGAAGGCATTTACATCTGTGAGTGAAATAGAGGAAGATCAAAGTACAGAAGTAAAAAATGAAGATAACAGTAAATATATAGATATGGCTTTAGCAAAGGAAATTGAAGCATATTTCCAAGAAAATAATATTGATCATGAGAGTGTGTCGTATTGTATTACAGATTTGAAACATAATATAAAATACAGTATGAATGAAAAGGATGAGTTTATTGCAGGTAGTATATATAAGCTTCCTTTGGCCATGTTATATTATGATAAAGTGAATAGTGGTGATTATACTATGGAATCAACTTTACCATATAGTGGTTATATGCATGAGGATGCGGGTGTTATTAGTTCAAATTATACGATTGGAAGTCAAATACCATTAAGTGAATTATTGGATGCAGCAATTGTTTATTCGGATAATGATGCGGGTCATATATTGTTTGAAAATCTAGGCGGATGGGAAGAATATAAAGAAGCCATGACGAAGTATACAAGTTCAATTAGTGATAATTATTATTCAGAGGACAATGTTTCAACCGCAAATACAATGAATGATGTAATTACTTATTTATATGCTCATAAGGATGAGTATCAAGAATTGATAGACAACATGAAAAAATCAGAGCCACAAGAGTATTTAGATCGAGATATTCAACAGGGTATGCCTCAAAAATATGGTATGTATGATTATGCATTGAATAGTGTCGGCTTTGTAGAATGCGAAACACCATATAGCATAGTTGTATTAACAAGTTTAGGTGATAAAGGCGCTGATGTCATGGCAAAAATTAATAGCATTGCGTACGAACATTTTAAATAAGGTCGAAGGACCTTATTTTTTTAAAATGCCGATGTAAGCGTATACAGTAAAAAAGGTGAAAAAAAGTAAAAAAAACAATTGACGAAGAGGGAAGTATTTGGTAATATAGATGAGCACTGCTGAGGTGCACATGATCTTTGAAAACTGAACAGGAAATAAAATACAAACTAAAACGTCAATTTCGAAAAAACAAACAATTGTAAAGAAAGATGTCAGAGACATCTAAGAGCTAAATCAAATGGAGAGTTTGATCCTGGCTCAGGATGAACGCTGGCGGCATGCCTAATACATGCAAGTCGAACGAGAGGAAGGAAAGCTTGCTTTT
>ENA-OQCN01000377-OQCN01000377.1-human-gut-metagenome-genome-assembly--contig:-NODE-377-length-23920-cov-2.257345_pt1 | contig 23920 bp, 29 predicted proteins | sample MGYA00242497_ERZ504576 | MGnify/ENA primary metagenome ERZ504576 (study PRJEB26092, sample SAMD00036296) | human gut metagenome | host: Homo sapiens | study: EMG produced TPA metagenomics assembly of... | reverse complement strand
CAAAAAGGCAAAAGAGTGCTGATGAGGCGAGAAGGGAAGAATATAAAGATCAGAAAGAAAAAGCGAAAAAGGATCTGGATGTCAAGCATGTATTAGAAGAACAGATGCAGTCTGCGCAGGATGAACTGGTTATGTTAAACGAACAGAACATTAATCTTGGACAGATGCTTGCCACGGCGACAGAACGGTGCACACAGCAGAAACAGCAGTGGAAGAAAAACGTTGCAGACTGTGGAACTGGCATAGAGCAGACAGAGGATCAAAAAACTTTTTGCACAGCTTATGCAGATTGAAAACGAACGGAACACGCAGTTTTTACAGGCAAAAAATAACAGGAAACGTGCAGAGCAGATCAAAGATGAATTAAAAGAAAGCGAAGAAACAATACAAAAGATAAGAGGAACAATCAGCAGTATTCAGGAAGAAATTGCAAAATTGACCGGAAACAGGGAAACTGCCGAAAAGCAGATCAGTGACGATATAAAATCTGCATGTAATTTAATTACGGGTGCTCTGATTGCAAGTAATATAATTACAAGTAATATAATTACATGTAATCAGAGCACTTTAACTGGAGATACAGATGTCAATACATTACAGACCATAAAAAACGCTGATGGGAGTCAGGTTTTGTCAATAGAAGATTTTGATGCAAAACCATACCATGTACAGTCTGTGATTACTATGCTGCAAAGAGCAGCCGATGAGAAAAAAGCGGAACTTTCCAAAAAACAGGAAGACGAAACGAAAAAAGACTGCCTTAGAAAAAAAAGATTCCGCTCGATGAAACAGAAATAAAAACACTTGCCGACCAGATCAATGTGGCAGAACAGGAGCTGGTACGTCTGCAGACAGAGTACGCAAATGAAGAAAAGAGTCTCAATGAGCTGAAAGAGCAGGTAAAGGATGTAACAAAAGAGGGGGTACAGACACAGATAAACGAGTTTACCCTGAAAAAAAGAAATTTAGAAGAGAACAGAGAAAAGACAAGAGAAGCGTATCATAATTACGAAAAAAGCAGAGAGACGGAAAAGGGCGTCATTCAGATGCTGCTTCGTCAGATTGAGGAAACAGAGAAAGCAATATCGTTTCCGGAAGAAGAGATCGAAAAGCAGGCGGGAGAACTGCGTGAAAAAAGAAATGAGATGGAAGAAAACAGGGCTTCAAAATATACATCTTATTGTACTAATAGGGAAATCTGTAAAAAATGTCAACAAAAAACAAAAAGATATCGCACAGACCGAACAAAAGTATGTCTGGATGAAATCTCTTTCCGATACGGCAAGTGGAATGTTAAACGGTAAGGCAAAGATTGAACTGGAAACTTATGTGCAGATGGCTTATTTTGACAGGATACTGATCCGAGCAAACCGGAGGATGCTTACGATGAGCAGCGGGCAGTATGAATTAAAACGTGAGGAAGAGACAGGAAGCCGCAAGGAAAAAGCAGGATTGGAACTTTGTGTGATTGATCATTATAACGGGACAAAGCGCAGTGTAAAGACGCTTTCCGGTGGGGAGTCTTTCCAGGCATCATTGTCACTTGCGCTTGGACTGTCGGATGAGATACAGTCTTATGCGGGTGGAATCCGTATGGATTCCATGTTTGTGGACGAGGGATTTGGATCACTCGATGAGGATGCCTTAGAACAGGCGTTAAAAGCATTGCTGCAGCTCACCGAGGGAAATCGTCTGGTAGGAATTATTTCACATGTATCTGAATTAAAAGACCAGATCGACAAAAAAATAATTGTGACAAAGCAGCGGACGCCGGAGGGTGTCAGCAGTGTTGCAAGAGTGGAATAAAAAGAAACGCAATTTGGGGTAAACAGGTGTTACGGCTTTCGTCGATGCCGATATTAAGATCCAAAGTTATTGACTGCGACACTTCAATGTGCTAACATACTAAAATATAGATAAAATCATGAATCAGAGAATCATAACAGTAAAGTAACGATAAAAGTTGCGGAAAAGAGGAGAAGATGAGCGAAAAGAAAATACCGTATAAAATTTATCTGGAAGAGAATGAGATGCCGACACAATGGTACAATGTGCGCGCTGATATGAAGAACAAACCAGCACCGCTTTTGAACCCGGCAACTCTAAAACCGATGACCGCGGAGGAACTGGGGCATGTATTCTGTGATGAACTGGTAAAACAGGAACTCGATGATACCAACCCATACATCGATATTCCACAGGAGATCCGTGATTTTTACCGCATGTACCGTCCGTCACCACTGGTGAGAGCATATTGTCTGGAAAAAAAACTGGGGACTCCGGCAAAGATCTACTATAAATTTGAGGGAAACAATACAAGTGGAAGCCATAAATTAAACTCTGCGATTGCACAGGCATATTATGCAAAGAAGCAGGGATTAAAAGGTGTGACAACAGAGACAGGTGCTGGACAGTGGGGAACTGCACTTTCTATGGCGTGTGCTTATTTTGATCTTGACTGTAAAGTCTATATGGTAAAAGTTTCCTATGAACAGAAACCATTCCGCCGTGAGGTAATGCGCACATATGGAGCAAGTGTAACCCCGTCACCGTCTGAGACAACAGAAGTCGGCAGAAAGATTTTAGCAGAGCATCCGGGCACAACAGGAAGTCTTGGCTGTGCAATCTCCGAGGCAGTAGAAGCTGCAACGACGAGAGAAGGATATCGTTATGTATTGGGAAGTGTGTTAAATCAGGTATTGTTACATCAGTCAGTCATTGGACTTGAGACAAAAGCTGCTCTGGAAAAGTATGATATTACGCCGGATATCATTATCGGATGTGCAGGCGGCGGTTCCAATCTTGGGGGTCTGATCTCTCCGTTTATGGGAGAAAAGCTGCGTGGTGAAAAAGACTATCAATTTATCGCAGTCGAACCGGCATCCTGTCCGAGTCTTACGAGAGGCCGCTATGCATATGATTTCTGTGATACCGGAAGGGTCTGTCCGTTAGCAAAGATGTATACACTTGGCAGCGGATTTATTCCATCTGCAAACCATGCCGGAGGACTTCGCTATCACGGCATGAGTTCAACTCTGTCACAGCTTTATGATGACGGACTGATGGAGGCAAGGAGTGTAGAGCAGACTTCTGTATTTGAAGCAGCAGAGCAGTTTGCAAGAATAGAGGGAATCCTTCCGGCACCGGAGAGTTCTCATGCGATTCGTGTTGCCATTGACGAGGCGTTGAAATGTAAAGAAACCGGAGAAGAAAAGACTATCGTTTTTGGACTTACCGGAACCGGCTATTTTGATATGGTTGCATATGAGAAGTTTAACAATGGAGAGATGACAGACTATATTCCGACCGATGAAGAGCTTGCAGTGGGATTTGCAGGGCTGCCGAAGATGGAGTAAAAATAGCAGAAACATGGGCTAGTGTACTGGCATATTGATATTTGCTGCCGGTACTGATATTACCAAATCTGCTTGGAATGGACGGAGTCTGGCTGTCGATCACAACGGGCGAGATACTCAGTATGATCATGAGTATTTACTATTTTATGAAATATAGAAAAATCTGGAGTGAGAAGTAAGAAAGATTTCATTGATGAATCAAATCAGGAAAAAGTTTTTTCCTGTGCAAAGTAAGAAAAAGATAAATTGACACACAAAAATAGATGTACTATCATCTGGTTAGATGCAGGTACATCTATTTTTTGTATGCTAATTGGAAAGTCATAAGTTAGATTTTAATTTTCAGAGTTGGTTAGGAGTGGAGATCGCAATGGACGAGTCAGGAAGAAAAATCACAAAGATCGCGCGTGAAGCGGGGAAGTTTACATTAAAGATGATGAAAGAGGAAGGAATCGGAACGGCAGAATTTGATTTTATCCATTTCATCCGGCACAATCCCGGCGTCACACAGGCGAAAGTCAGAGAGCAGTTAAAGATTGATAAAGGGGCTGCTGCAAGGCGTGCGGCTAATTTAGAGAGCAAAGGATATCTTTACCGGAAACCGAACCCGGAGGATGGAAGAAGCCAGCTTTTGTATGCGACAGAGAAAGCGGAACAGTTAAAAAATTCAAAGGCGTCCATTGAGAGCGTGTTTTATGAGTGGCTTTTAGCGGAGCTGCCCAAGGAGGAAAAAGCGGCATTTCTTGAGACGTTAGATAAACTTACTGGCGGTCGAAGAAACAGCGGCGGGCAGAGTTTTGCGATGTGTCAAAACTCGTGCAGTCCGGTTCAGACGACAGGATGGAAATGGATGGTGAGTCAGATGAGTGATAAGTACGACAGAAAAAAATGCTGGAAGTGAAAAACAAAAATTTGAGGCAGACCATGTGATTTCCTATTTTAAAATGGAGTGGAAGTTCTTCTTGCGGTGACAGTCTCCGGGCTGATTTACAATTTAGGACTCCTTGCCGGGCCATGGTTTGAGGGAAAAATGGCGGGCTGTCTGGTGGATATCCTTGGCGGCAGGGCAGGATTTCCTGATATGGGAAAACTGGTCGCAGCTATGTGATCGCAATCGCAGTGGTGCAGAGTTCCAGATATATCAAGCGTTTTTATGTGAGACGTTTTGCAAACAATGTCAACCGGCGCATGAAACATGTTCTGTATGACAGCCTTGTGCATAAAAGCCGGGCAGAACTGGAAGAGGAAGGCGCCGGAAATGTCATGACAAAAGCGATTCTGGATGTGGATGACTGTGCGGAGGGCATGCGGAAATTTACCACGGAGATATTTGATACAGGGGTAGCTTTGCTTGCATATGCCGGAATGCTTCTCTTTTATGACTGGAGACTTGCGCTTTTAAGCATGCTGTTCCCGCCGGTTTCGTATTTTCTGGCAGAGAAGATGAAAGGAATTGTGCAGAGAACCGGGGCAGCCTATAAGGAGCAGTCCGGGATCTTAAGTGCCGCCACCTTAGACCGGGCATCCAATGCGGTCACCTATCGTGTTTATGGATGCGAGCAGGAGCGAAAAGATGCGTATGAGAAAAATCTTTCAGCTTACGAAAAATCTGCGGTGCGGGCGAATATATGGAGCGCGGCATTTCCGCCGATCTACCGTGTCATCTCGATGGCGGGTGTCATTTTCATTTTATATTTTGGAAGTAAAAACGTGCTTGGAAGTGGCTGGAGAGTCTGGGATGTTGCGGCATTTACCACATTTCTTACCTGTTTTACCAAACTTTCGGTAAAATCATCGAGTGCGGCAAAACTTTTTAACGCAGTTCACAAGGCACAGGTTTCCTGGAAGAGGATCAAACCCCTCATGAAATGTGTGGAACATGAAAGTGAAAGCAGAGTGCAAAAACAGGCAGAGCTTACGGTTTCCCATTTGAGTTTTGCATATCCGGGCGGGACAGATATTTATGAGGATATCACATTTTCTGCAAAACCGGGACAGATCATTGGTGTTACCGGTGCCGTTGCGTCCGGCAAGTCTACGTTTGGAAAGACATTTCTGTGCGAATATCCTTATCAGGGAAGTATCCGTTTTGCAGGCAGAGAGTTAAACGAGATGGGAAATAGTGTGTTGACCGGAACCATTGGTTATTTAGGACACGACCCGGAATTATTTGATGACAGTATAAAAAACAATATTCTGATGGGAGAAAATGAGGATACAGAAACTTATTTGAAAGCAGTATGTTTGATAGAGAAGTTGCAGAGATGGAACAGGGACCTGACACGGTTGTGGGAAGTGGAGGAGTCAGACTTTCCGGTGGTCAGGCAAAGCGTCTTGCACTTGCGAGAACTTTGTGCCATAAAAGACCGGTGCTGATCTTAGATGATCCTTTCTCCGCACTTGACCGGAATACGGAACAGGAAGTATATACCAATTTAAAGGCGATGACGTCAGACAGCATCGTGATCCTGTTATCCCACAGACTCTATCTTTTCCCGGAAATGGATCAGGTGATCTGGATGGAGCATGGGCATGCGGCGGTCGGCACACATGAGGAGATCATGGAAAAATACCCGGAATATGCAAGACTTTATGAGGAGCAGACGAAGGGAAGTACGGCGGAGAAAGTAAATGCAGGAAAATGTGCTGAAACAGAACAAGGCAGAAAAGAAAGGGGGCGTGCAGAATAATGCATAGCGGGACGTGCAGCAAATTGAACAGCGGGACGCATAGCAGTAAAAATGTAGGCAGTGTCATGTGGCGGACGATAAAAAACAGAAGTGGCTTTCCGCCGGGATCATGTGTGCAGTGGCCGGTGCAATCCTGACAGCGCTTCTTCCACCGCTCATTCTTGGAACTATTATAGATACCATGACGACGGGAAATGTGGTATCATTTTATCTGATCTTTGCATATTTTGGATTTACACTGCTCATGGGGGCACTGGAAAGTTCAAGGGAAGGACTGCTGATTGTGTTCGGGCAGAAAATCACGCACGCACTGCGAAGCAGCCTGATGGATAAATATACGGATCTGACGGCAGATGCACTGACACATCAGGAGCCGGGGTCAGTGGTTTCCCGGTTCGTCGGGGATGTTGATACGGTGGAAAACCTGTTTACATCAGGCATTATCAGCATGTTTTCCGATGCATGCAAGATCGTCAGTATTCTTGCCGTCATCTGGTTTCGGAACAAGGGGCTTGCCATTGTGCTTTTGGTGTTGCTGCCGTTTCTGTTCTGGTTTACGCGCATCGTGCAGAAAAATATGCTGACCGCGCAGATCGAAAACCGCCGTGCTGTCAGCCGTGCCTGGGCCATGTTCCGCAGACGATTCACAACATCAGAACGATCCGGAGTCTCGGCAAAGAAAACTATATGGCAGAGCGTTATGATACCTGCATCGGCGAGAGCTACCGGGCGATGGAGCAGACAAATTTTTATGATGCAGTCTATTCACCAGTCATTCTGATCCTGAATGCGGTGGTTGTGGCGGTTGTCATGCTTTTTTCGGCTTCCGGCAATGCGAATGTATTAAGTCTGTTTGGAATGTCGGCTGGTACGGCGGTCGCTGTCATGAACTATATTTCGCAGATCTTTTCCCCGGTGGAGAGCCTTGGAATGGAGATCCAGACCATACAGTCTGCTGTGGCGGGCGTGCACAGGATCAATGAATTTTTCAGTCTGGAAGAATTACCGGAAAAGACTGATTACAGAAAAGAGAGTACACAAAAGAAAGATAACGTATTTGTGGAATTTCAGAATGTGACATTTGCCTACGAAGAACAAAATGTGCTAAATGGTCTCAGTTTTCAGGTAAAAGAAGGAGAACAGGTTACACTTTCCGGTCGCACCGGCGCAGGCAAAAGTACGATATTCAAGCTGCTGCTGGGACTTTATGAGCCAAAGGAGGGCAGCGTGCTGATACAGGGAGTTCCGGCACAAGATATCCCGGATGCAGAGAAACGGCATCTTTTTGGCTATGTGGAGCAGGCTTTTCATATGGTTCCGGGAACGGTAAAAGAGCAGATCACGCTGTACGATCCGTCGATCACTATGGAGGATGTCCGTGCGGCGGCACAGATGACAGGGCTTTCGGATACGATCATGAGTCTGGAAAACGGGTACGATACGCCATGTTCCGATGAAATCTTTTCACAGGGACAGTGGCAGCTATTGTCGATCGCCCGTGCAGCGGCGGCAAAGCCGAAACTGCTCCTTTTAGATGAGATCACGGCAAACCTGGATGCACAGACCGAAAAAGAAGTTTTGCAGGCATTAAAGCGGGTAAGTGAGAATCGGACGGTGATCTCCATCTCGCACAGGGTGAATGCGACGACCGGCAGGGTGATTCAAATCTGAAAACGTAGTTTGTTCCCGCAGACCGGCTGCTCACAAAGGATTTCTGGAAGCGCTTGCATTAAAAATCCCTGTCATGGTGGTATACTGCATTGTCAATCTGGATGAGATCGTGAAGATACCGGCGGTTTATCTGCATTATAAAAAGTATATCTGGGTGAGAAATATCACAAGGGAGGAAGATTAAGAGAGAAAAATCCAGTCTTGACATTTTGGAAAAATGCTATATAATTACTTCAAAAATGAACAATACAAAAAAGAAGTAAATGGAGGCGGATCATGATAAATATGAGTATTGAATTTGCCCACAAAATGTCACTGGCGTACAGTGCAACCTGCAAGACACTCTGCAGGGAACTGAAACTGCCACAGACTGCGTTTGATATACTGATGTTTCTGGCAAATAACCCGGATTATAAAACGGCGAGTGATATTGTGGAAGTACGGAAAATAAAGGCGAACCTTGTCTCTGTCAATGTTGAGAAGTTGGTGCGGGATGGATACCTTGAGAGGAAAGCAGTGGAGGGTGATCGGAGAAAAGTCGAGCTGATCTGCACGAAAAAAGCAGAGCCTGTGATCGAAAACGGGAAAAAACTGCAGCAGGATTTTGTGGAACAGATACTGTCTGGCGTGGATGAGGAGAAACGGAAAAAGATGGCAGAGATCCTCAACCAGATGGAAAAGAATCTGGATGAAATGCTGAAAGGGGAGCACTGACATGAACATGTTACTTACAATAATCGTTACTTTTTTGCAGGTATGGGGGCAGGGCTTGGAACCGGTTTTGCGGGAATGAGCGCCGCGGCGGTCATCAGTCCAATGCTGATCACATTTCTAGGGATGGATCCGTATATGGCGGTGGGAATCGCATTATCCTCGGACGTTCTTGCAAGTGCGGTGTCGGCGTATACATACGGAAAAAATAAAAATCTCGATATCCGAAACGGTATCATCATGATGGTGAGCGTACTTTTATTTACCGTTTTTGGAAGCTATGTGTCAAGTCTGGTCCCATCTGCGGCCATGGGGAACTTTTCAGTCTTTATGACATTCCTTTTAGGAATTAAATTTATCGTGCGCCCGGTCATGACCACAAAAGAGGCGATGCAGGGAGTGTCGGCGGAGAAGCGGGCAGTGCAGTCTGTTATATGCGGTGTCCTCATAGGATTTATCTGTGGTTTTGTCGGTGCGGGCGGCGGCATGATGATGCTTCTGATCCTGACCTCTGTGCTTGGATATGAATTAAAGACAGCCGTTGGAACGAGTGTGTTTATCATGACCTTTACGGCACTTACCGGAGCGGCTTCGCACTTTGCAATCGGTGGTGCACCGGACTGGACCGTATTGATTTTGTGTGTTGTATTTACCCTGATCTGGGCGAGAATCGCGGCTGTTTTTGCCAACAAAGCAACGCCGAAGACCTTAAACCGTGCAACGGGTGTGATACTGGTTATTTTAGGACTTGTGGTAATGCTTTTTTAGTACGGCAAACGGATATTCCGCAGGAACGCGCGAGGAATATTCAGGACAGGCGCTCAAAAAGAATATTGCCCGTGACAAAGTTGTAAGCGCCTCTAAGGTATATTTCAATCCAGACAGATTATCGTCACAAGAGTGCATGAACTTTCGGAACGTCACGGTGTGAAAATGCAGCAGATCGCGCTTGCATGGCACTGGGCAAAAGGTGTTGCATCACCGATAGCTGGTGCAATCGACCATAATCCGGCGGAGGGTGTGATGCTTTTGGATGAGAAGAAATGATGATGTATAGGATTTTGTTTAGTTTCACATATAAAAAAGCAAAAAAATATCTACATACTGTACCAAAAATATCAAGAAAATATTAATAAAATCTAAAAAATGTTAAGAATGTGCTAACAATACAAAAATAATACGGTTTTCTTTGTACAAGATTCTGCCTATAATTAAATCATAAAGTTGCAGCGGCAAAGAGGGGCAGCGCAGCAAACAAATTAACCAATTACAGGAGGGTTTCTTATGAAGAAAAAAGTTTTATCCGCAATCGTATGTGCAGCAATGGTATTTTCCATGACAGCGTGTGGCTTACAGTCACCAAATACAGGTGGAAACAGCGGCGGAACAACAAATGCAGCATCAACATCTAATGCGTCCGCAACATCAGATGCAGCAGAAGCAGAAACAACAACTGAGGCAGCATCCTCAGGGGACAGCGCAACAGAACCGGTCGGACCGGCGGTCACACTGGTTTATGCAGAGGTTAACCCGTTAGAGGGAACCATCGTTGGACAGACAGCAACCGCTTTCAAAGACAAAGTCGAAGAGCTTTCCGGCGGAAGCATCACGATCGATATTCAGGCAAACGGTGTATTAGGAGCCGAGTCAGATGTCTTAGATACCATGCTTGGCGGCGGCGGTACGATCGATATGGCACGTATCTCTGCATTCGCACTGACAAGCTACGGCGGAGAAAAATCCAGTCTTTTATCTGTACCGTTCACATTCGTAAACAGAGATCATTTCTGGAATTTCGCTACATCAGATCTGGCACAGGAATTTTTACTTGAGCCGCATGAGAATGGAAGCGGTATCCGCGGACTGTTCTACGGAGAGGAAGGTTTCCGTCATTTCTTTACCGTAAAACCGGTTTCCGGAATGGAAGATCTTGCAGGCATGAAGATCCGTGTATCAAATGACCCGATCATGACAGGCATGGTTGAGGCACTTGGAGCAAACCCGACCGTTGTTGCTATGGGTGAGTTATACTCCGCATTACAGACAGGTGTTGTTGATGCAGCAGAGCAGCCGATCGCAAACTATCAGGCAAATGCATTCCCGGAAGTTGCAAACAACCTGATCTTAGATGGACATACATTAGGAGCAATTCAGGTAGTTATCACAGATGAGGCATGGGATAAATTAACACCGGAACAGCAGGATGTATTAACAGAAGCTGGTGAGTACGCTTCCCAGTACAACCGCAAGATCTCTGAGGAGACAGAAAACAAGATCTTAGACGAGTTAAAAGCAGATGGATGCAACGTTGTTGAAGTAGAGGATATCACACCATGGCAGGATGCATGTAAAGATGTGATCGAAGAGGCAACAAAAGATAACAAAGAGTTATATCAGCAGATTCTTGATATGGCAAACTAAAAGACTGATGTATCAAAGGAGCACAGAGAGAATACCTGCTCTCTGTGCTCCTTTTCTAAAGATGGCTATTTTTAAAGGAGGAAGATGAGTTTATGCCAAAATTTTTTCAGACCGTTGATAAAATAAAACCGGCATATGACATTACATATAAGATCGTTTTATTCATATGTAAATTATTGCTGACGGCAGATCTTGTGATCACAAGCGTCTGCGTTGTCGGAAGATACGTTCCGTTTGTGCCGGATCCGGCATGGAGCGAGGAAGTCGTTCTGACACTGATGTCCTACATGGCAGTATTGTCCGCAGCACTTGCAATCAGAAGAAATGCACATATCCGTATGACGGCATTTGACCAGTATCTGCCAAAATCCGTGATCCGTGCACTGGATATTTTAGCAGATGTGGCAGTATTAATCCTTGGTGTGGTAATGATTACAGTAGGATTTTCCTATGCAGTCCAGATCGGTGCAAAAGGAAATTATGTAAGTATGCCAAGTGTTTCAAAATTCTGGATGTATTTCCCAATCCCACTTGCAGGAATTGCAATGGTGGTATTTGAGATTGAAGCAGTTTATAACCATATCAAAGGAATTTTTGTAAAGGAGGAAAAATAATGAGCGCACAAGGAATTGCAATCACAGTATTGCTGATCAGCTTTTTAGTAATGATACTTCTTAGATTTCCGATTGCATATGCAGTTGCATTGTCATCATTACTTTGTTTACTGACACAGGGATTGCCGCTTACCACGATCTGTCAGCAGATGGTAAAAGGAATCAGTTCTTTCAGTCTGATGGCAGTGCCGTTCTTTATCACGATGGGTGTACTGATGGGTACCGGTGGTATATCAGAAAAACTGATTGCACTTGCCAATGCCTGCGTCGGTTGGATGACCGGTGGTATGGCAATGGTAAATATCGTAGCATCTTATTTTTTCGGTGGAATTTCCGGTTCTGCATCTGCTGATACTGCTTCTATCGGAAGTATCATGATCCCAATGATGGTAGATCAGGGATATGATGATGATTTTTCTACCGCAGTTACCATTACTTCTTCCTGTGAGGGACTTTTGGTTCCGCCAAGCCACAACATGGTTATCTATGCAATGTCAGCAGGTGGTATTTCCGTAGGAAGTTTATTCCTTGCAGGATATCTGCCGGGTGCTTTACTTGCAGTTTCCCTGATGGTAGGTTCTTACATTATCTCAAAGAAGAAACATTATCCAAAGGGAGATAAGTTCAGCTTTAAGGGATTATTGAAGCAGATTGGGTATTTCTATCTGGGCACTTGCAGCGGTTGTTATCGTAGTTATCGGTGTAGTTGCCGGATGGTTCACCGCAACAGAGTCCGCAGCAATCGCTGTATTTTACAGCCTGATTGTCAGTGTATATATTTACAAAGGACTTGACTGGAAAGGTGTATGGAAATGTTTAGAACAGTGTATCGATACCTTATCGATCGTATTGATCCTGATTTCTACTTCGAGTATTTTCGGTTACTGCCTTACCACATTACATGTACCGGATATGGTAGCAAATGCGATCGTAGGATTTTCAACAAACCCGATCGTGATTGCACTTTTAATTGACTTGATTCTTCTGTTCCTTGGCTGTATCATGGATATGGCACCGATTATCCTGATCGCAACACCGATCTTACTTCCGATCGCAACATCAATCGGCATTGATCCGGTACAGTTCGGTATCATCATGGTATTAAACTGTGGTATCGGTCTTTTGACACCACCGGTTGGATCCGTATTATTTATCGGTTCCGCAGTCAGCGGTGTAAAAATGGAACGTGTCGTAAAGGCAACACTTCCATTCTATATCTGTATGATCATTGTATTAATGTTACTTACATTCATTCCGGAAGTAAGCCTTCTGTTACCGAGAGTATTTGGCGGCTACGGCGGATGATTTTAGAATTACGGGAGGAAATGGCATGACATATCAATTTAAGAGCGAAGTGACCGCAGGAGATTTCTGGAAACTGACAATGAGCCGGACATATCGTTCGGTGGCGGGAGTCTGCAACATGGTCTTTACGGTGGCGATGATTTTATTTACAGCAAAATTTTTCCGTACCTCAGGGGATCTGATGCAGATGCTGATGCTCTTTGGATGTCTGCTGTTTCCGGTGATCCAGCCGATCGCGATCTATCTGAAAGCCAAAGGGCAGGCAAAAACGATGCCGAAAGATGTAAAACTTTCCTTTGACGATGCGGGACTCCATGTGACTGTGGGGAAAGAAAAGGAAAGCATTGGATGGAAAAAGCTGCGGGTGGCAAACGAGCCTGGCATGATGATCGTTTTTTCCGATGCAAGACATGGATATATGCTTACAAACCGTATTTTGGGAGCACAGAAAGAACCATTTTTTGCATTTGCAAAAGAAAGGATCGCAGAGACGAATTAGTGTATGCGGGCTGGCAGATCAGACAGCTAAATGGAGAAAGAAGCAGGATGGGATAAACAGCTTGAAGAAAAGGATAAAAAAGTGGTGGCAGGAGCTTACCATTCAAAAGAAAATAGCAGTGTTTACCGGGATGGTCTGTGTGGCCATCCTGCTTTCCGTTGTTTTTAATGTCTGGGTTGTCCGGTTTTCACTGACCGATTTTAATGGTATTTTGCAGGACAATGCAAAGTGCAGTGAACTGATCCAGGCATTAGAGCAGGAGAGCACACTGTTTGAAAGCTATATGAGAAATCCGGATACGGAGAAAAAAGAAGCGTTAGAGCGTTCCATGAAACGTACAAAACATGCGGTTTATGATCTGCCATTCCAGTATCGCAGGATCGGGGAACTCCGCTATGCAAAAACATGGTCGATCCGCAGCAGCTATGAAGTTTATTGCACTAAAAGAGATGCAATCCTGTCCATGGAAGATAATGTGACAGATTATGTCAGCAGGCTGTATGAAGTTTATGACATGCAGGACTACTTAAAGAATTATGCCGGAACACTTATGAATTATACGATCGAGGAGGGAGATGTTTCGTACCAGAAAAAGGTTCCGACACTGATCAGTGTTCCGCTGGTGGTAATTTTTGCAGGAATCCTGCTTCTTTTTGGAATTGCAGAGATGGCGGCACTGATGAAAGAAACGATCATGGCACCGATTTTTAAACTGGTACATGCATCACAGAAAATTGCTGCAAATGATTTCTTTATCAGGGATGTTGAGGTGGACAACAAGGATGAGCTTGGTGAACTGGTCCGGGCGTTCAATAAAATGAAATACGCCACAGGAGAGTACATTCAGGCACTGGAGGAAAAAAGAAAGACCTTAGATCTTTTGCATGAGGAGGAGCTTGAAAAGTTAGAGACGGAAAAGCGTCTGGAGATGACAAAGCTTGAACTTCTAAAAAGCCAGATCAATCCGCATTTCCTGTTCAATACCTTAAATGTCATCGGTGGAATGGCAAGCCTTGAGGAAGCGGAAACTACTGAAAAAATGATCCGTGCATTGTCGGCACTTTTCCGCTATAACCTGAAAAATCAGGACACGGAGGTGTGCCTGTCACAGGAATTAAAAATTATGGAAGATTATATGTATCTGCAGCAGATGCGTTTCGGAGACAGAATCACATACCGAAAGGATTGCAGCGTGGATGCAGATAAAGTCATTGTTCCGGCATTTACATTTCAGCCGCTGGTGGAAAATGCCATCATTCATGGACTTTCGAAAAAAGAAGAAGGTGGGACTGTCCGGGTACATATCTGGCAGAAAGATGGATTTACGTTAATTACCATTGGGGATAACGGGCTTGGAATGGACGAAGCAGCACTTATGCATCTGCGGGGAGAACTGGAAAAAGAAGATGGAAAGACAGGCATTGGCCTTGGCAATATTTTCCGGCGGATCCGTGCAATGTATCAGGATGGAAATGTAGAAATCTACAGTAAAAAAGATGTGGGGACTGTGGTAAAAATACAGATCAGACATAAGGAAGTGGGGGAGCATGATGTACCGTGTGTTGGTGGCGGACGATGAGCGATAGAGAGAATGATTGTGGGGAGAACGATAAAAAATATTTTCCGGACAGTTAGAAGTTGTGGAAGCCGTAAACGGCAGGGAGGCGGCAAAGTTTTTTACAGAAAAAGATTGTAAGATCGCGCTGCTTGACATTGAGATGCCGGGTGTGAATGGTTTGGAGGCAGCGGAGCAGATCCGGGAGAAAGACAGGGATTGCAGCATTATTTTTCTGACTGCATTTGATGAATTCAGTTATGCAAAACGTGCGATCTCCGTACATGCACTGGATTATCTGCTGAAACCAGGGACTGAGGAAGAACTGGTGGCGGTGCTTGAGGAAGCAATACGGCTGCTTGAGGAAAAGGCAGATGGATCGCAGAAAAATGTCCGGGAAAAGCCTGTGGATATGCAGGAAAAAAAGAAGGATGCAGAACTGGAAAATGGCAATGTCAGGATGAGCGCTGTGGCAGAAAATATCAGACAGTATATTGACATGCACTATAAAGAAGATATTTCTTTACAGAGTGTAGCGGAGAAGATGAATTATTCAGACGCCTATTTCTGCAAAATATTCAAACAGTGTTTTGATAAAAGTTTCATTGGATATCTGACAGAGTACCGGCTGGAACGGGCAAAGCAGCTTCTTGCCGATGTCCGTATCAATGTAAAAGATATCAGCGTAAATGTGGGATACCGGGATTCAAATTATTTTGCAAAAGTATTTAAGCGTGCCATGGGAAGTACTCATACGGAATACCGCATGGAGATTTTAAAACAGATGAACAAAGGGAACACTGCCGGAGGATTGGGATAAATGAAAAAAAGACGAATCTTGATTTTGTTTGCGGCAGTGGTTTTGAGCGCCGGATTTTTTCTGTATCACAGGCTGCGCAGCGTGAGAGCTCCCGAATTTGTCCTGTCCTATGCGGAGAACCAGACGGAGGATTATCCGACAACACTTGGGGCAAAAAAGTTTGCCGAGCTGGTGGAGAGGGAGAGCAGCGGAAGAATAAAGATTTTAGTTCAGGCAGAGGGGGAACTTGGTGCAGAGAGCGGTGTGATCGCACAGATGCAGTATGGAGGCATTGATTTTGCAAGGGTTTCCCTGTCGCAGTTAGCAGAGTACATACCGGAATTAAATGTTTTGCAGATGCCATATCTGTATTCTGATTCGGATCATATGTGGAAAGTGTTAGATGGCAGGATCGGTAGTGACTTTTTGGAGAAAGTAAGTAAAAGCGAACTGATTGGCCTTTCCTGGTATGATGCGGGAGCAAGAAATTTTTATAATTCTAAAAAGCCGATCACCTGTCTTGAGGATATGGCAGGTATGCGTATCCGTGTGCAGGAATCGGAGGTGATGGTCGATATGGTGGAGGCACTTGGCGCGACGGCACTGCCGATTCCCTATGCGGATGTTTATTCCACATTAGAGCGCGGAACGGTGGACGGGGCGGAGAATAACTGGCCTTCTTATGAGGCGATGAATCATTATGAGGTGGCGAAATATTATACAGTTGATGAACACAACCGGGTACCGGAGATGCAGATCTGTTCGAAACATACATGGAACAAGCTTTCGGAAGATGACCGTCAGATGATCTTAGAGTGCGCAAAAGAATCTGCGCTGTATGAGAGAAAGTTGTGGAAAGAACGTGAGGCGGATTCTAAGGAGATCGCTTTGAAACAGGGTGTGGAAGTGGTAGAACTTTCTGCGGCAGAAAAAAAAGCGTTTTCAGGAGGCGGTCATGGGCGTGTATGAAAAGTATTGCGCGGACTACATGGACGTGATCGAACAGATTATCGAAGAAAATAATGAGTGAGGAGAAACAGATGGATTTTTTACAGGATAAAATAAAAAAGAAACAGTTTTTATGCAACTACAGTGTTTTTTTGCTGAATGGAATGCTGGCACTTTCGATTGGATCCCTGCTTCCTTTTATCAGGGATGCAAGAGGACTAGATTATGCATTTTGCGGATTGATCGTAAGTCTGCATTCTGTGGGAAATCTGTTTTCTAGTTTTACCGCAGGATTGCTGCCGGTCGCGATTGGAAGAAAAAAGAGTATTTTGTTTTTTAATCTGTTTTTTGCACTTTCGTATGTGCTGATCATTTTCGGAAATCACAACTGGTGCATTGCAATGGCATTTTTCCTGACAGGTGTTGCGAGAGGAGCAACGAGTAATTTCTGTAACACGGCAATCAACAGTTTAGCACCGGGAAAAGCATGGACGATCAATGGACTGCATGCGATGTTCTCTGTCGGGGCATTTTTATTCCCGATTCTTCTGACACTGTTTACGGCAACAGGGGAATCCGGCTGGATCACAGCGTGTTATTTTATGCTTGCGATGGGAATTTTAAGCTGGATTTTATACGCAATGATCCCAATGGAAAATGACCGGGTGGAAAAAGAGAAAAAAGGCGGCAGTTTCGGATTCTTCTCAGAACCGCTGTTTTATCTGTGCGTTGCAACATTATTTTTCTATCTCTGCGCGGAGCAGGGTGTCATCGGATGGATGATCACATATTTTAAGGATACAGGATTTCTGCCGGCATCCCTATCCCAGATGACGGCGAGTGTACTCTGGGTGATGATTTTAGCAGGACGTCTGACGACAGCCTGGCTGTCCACCAGAATGCAAAAAGAAAAACTGCTGCCGATCATGGGCGTAGGACTTGTATGCTTTTTCTTTTTACTGTTATTCAGCCGCAGTACCGTATGGATCGTGATCGGTATCATGGGTTTCGGTTACAGCATGGCGGGAATTTATCCGACGACGGTTTCCTTTGCAGGAAATCTCATTGAAAAATATCCGATCGCGTGGAGTTTTATTTTAACAATTGCAAGTATCGGTTCGATCGTAATGCCGTCGATCATTGGGAAGATCGCAGAGACAGCAGGTATCTTTTATGGAATGGGATCGATCGTGGTCGTTGTGTTTATCGATATGGTCTGTATTTTAGCGCTGGTGCGTTATCTGAAAAAACAAAATCAATAATATTATACGAGGGGGATTTCATATGAAAACGAAAAAAAATCAGATCTGGAACTTTAACAATGAAATTGATGCAGAAGTTTGCGGCGAGGGCGTGAAGCGCAAAATATTAGCGTACGCCGATGAGATGATGTGTGTGGAGAATCATTTTGAAAAAGGTGCCATCGGTGCACTGCATCATCACCCGCACACTCAGATCACCTATGTGGTGTCTGGTCAGTTTGAATTTACAATCAACGGAGAAAAGAAGATCGTAAATCCTGGTGATGCCCTGTTAAAGAGAGATTCCATCGAGCACGGCTGTGTCTGCCTGAAAGAGGGAATCCTCTTAGATATTTTTACACCGATGCGGGAAGAATTTGTGCAGGATCAGGATTGACAATCCGCGCACAAAATGCTAAGTACGGTTAATGCGAGGGAAAGTGAAAATAGTAATCATGGAAAGTGTCCAGAGAGAGACGGCAGGTGCGAGTCTTTCACGGAACATGATGAACCGGTCATGGAGCTGCATACCGAATGGAAACATCAGGCTATGCCGGGTTCTCCCGTTACAGAGATAAGGTATCAATGAAAATTTGTACCGGAGTGCAGGAACATCCTGAAATTAGGTGGTACCGCGGATTAAGATAATTCGTCCTAAGCTGTATTTAGTTGCAGCTTGGGACTTTTTTTAATGTACAGGATTCGGATATCAAAAGATGAAAAACACATCTTTTGATATCATCATCTTCCATTTATGCAAACAAAAAGGAGGCAGACAATGAAATTAGAAAAATTAATCGGAGAACGTTTTCGTGAGAGACCGGCAGACTGCGTGATCGACAGCCATGCCCTGATGGTAAAAGGCGGCTACATGAAATACATGGCAAACGGCATTTACTCTTCCTACCTTCCACTCAAACGGATCACACACAAAATCGAGCAGATCCTGCGTGAGGAGATGGATAAATTAGACGGACAGGAAGTATCATTTCCAGTTGTGATGCCGGCATCCCTTTGGGAAGAATCCGGCCGTTATGAGAGCGTGGGAGAAGAATTATTACGTTTTACTGACCGGAACAATGCAAAGATGGTGCTTGGAATGACACATGAGGAGGCTGCCGTACATTTAGTGCGCGAATACGCCAAAAGTTACAACAAATACCCATTTATGATCTACCAGATCCAGACAAAATTCCGGGATGAGGCAAGACCGAGAGCCGGATTGATCCGCGTGCGCGAGTTTACAATGAAAGATGCGTATTCCTTCCACACCAGTCAGGAAGATTTAAACCAGTACTACGAAAAATGCCACAAAGCATACGAGCGTATTTTTGAGAGAGCAGGCATCCCGGAGGTCGTATCGGTGGCTTCAGATTCCGGTATGATGGGTGGAAGCCTTTCCCATGAGTTCATGCTTCTTACCCCGGTCGGTGAGGATTCTATCGTGCTGTGTAATGAATGTGATTTCCGCGCAAATATGGAAGCGGCAGAAAATATCTCTGATATAGCAAGAGATGCAGTGTCCGCAGAACTTGAAAAAGTGCATACGCCGGACATTCATACGATCGAGGATATCTGTAAATTTTTCGGGGATGAAACCTGCAATTCCTGTAAGGCAGTTGTATACCAGATTTGGATGACACCTATGTGGTCGTATTTATCCGCGGCGATCTTGAAATTAATGAGACAAAACTGGTCAACTATTTGAAAGATGAGATACATCCAGCCATCATCACCGAAGAGTGCGGATTAAACGCAGGTTATATCGGACCGGTCGGACTGAAAATAAATGGAGATGCCATCGTTTTATATGACAGATCATTAGAAAACAGAAATAACCTTTCCTGTGGTGCAAATGAGGACGAGTACCATTATAAGGGACTTGATATGCAAAGAGATGTGCCGGATGCAGAATATCATGATTTTGCAAAGGCATATGAGGCGGTATCTGCCCGAAATGCGGAAAAAAGACGATCCGTATTTCCAGAGGAATCGAGGTCGGAAACATCTTCCAGCTTGGAGATAAATATACGAAAGCCATGAAGATGACTTATGTGGATCAGAACGGAGAGAGCAAAACACCAATCATGGGCTGTTATGGCATTGGTGTCGGCAGACTTGCCGCCGCTGTCTGCGAGGCACATCATGATGAGTACGGACCGATCTGGCCAAAATCGATCGCGCCGTGGCAGGTTCATCTTTGTGCGGTAAGAGCGGACAATGAGGAAGTCAGAAAGTTTGCGGATGATCTGTATGAGAAATTGCAGGAGATGGGGATCGAGGTTATTTATGATGACAGAACCGTGAGTGCCGGTGTCATGTTCTCCGATGCCGACTTGCTCGGTATCCCGCTCCGTGTTATTGTGAGCCCGAGAAATATGAAACAGGGAGTCGTCGAGGTGGCTTCCCGTGACAAGACGCTTCAGACACAGGTAAAAATGGAGGAAGCGGCAGAGCAGGTGAAGAAGTATCTGTGATAAGGTGATATTATTCTGGATAGGAACCCCAATGATTGAGAAAGAGAAAAAGTGGTTTATGAGCTGATAAGAGGTATACTATTGTTAGTGATGCAGGCTAATTCATGACAATAGAATGTTTGCGGAGCGTGCATTCTATTGTTTATACTGTAGATTGAATAGGAGTGACAGAATGGTAAAAGGTACAATGTTTTCCGGTGAATCAAAAAATATAGAGTCTAAAGTTTCATTACCAGACAAAAGTGAAAAGTACGTGAAAACAATCGTAGCTTTTGCTAATACGCAGGGCGGCAAGCTGATTGTCGGTGTAGATGATAAAACCATCAGGTTATTGGTGTGGAAAATGATATATTATTTCAGACCATGGATGCGATAGCAACTGCAGTTTCAGATTCATGTATGCCACAGATCATTCCAGATATTGAACCACAGACAGTGGAAGGAAAGACGATTATTATAGTATCTGTCGAGGCTGGAAAAAATCGACCATATTATCTGAAATCAAAGGGAAAAGAAAATGGTACCTATATACGTGTAGCAGGGACATCCAGACAGGCATTTCCAGAAAAGATAAAAGAACTGGAAATGGAGGGTGCTAGAATTTCATGGGATGAACTTACATGTGTGGGATATACAGTTACTGAAGAAGCGACAGAAAAACTTTGTCAGGATATCGAAGTTTTTCGGAAAAAAGCGGGAATGTCAGAATATTCTGTTAAGAAGGAGTAGCTTATTAATTGGAAGATTCTCAAGCAGAGTGAGGGACAATTATTGGCGACAAATGCCTATGCGTTGCTGACATCCGGGTATTTTCCGTTTTCTAAAACACAATGTGCTGTATTTAAGGGGACGGGTCCAGCAGTATTTTTAGATAAGCGGGAGTTTACAGGTCCTATATATACACAGATATAGGAAACGGTAGATTTTGTATTGAGAAATATAAGGCTTGGAGCAACGATTGAGGGATTAGTGAGAAAAGAAAAATATGAGCTTCCACCAGAAGCAATCCGGGAAATGATTATTAATGCCCATTGCCACCGAAATATTTTAGATGAATCTTGTATTCAGGTTGCGATTTATGATGATCGTTTGGAAGTAACATCTCCGGGAGGTTATATAATGGACTGACTTATGAAGAAGTTATGAATGGTCATTCAAAAATCAGAAACAAAGGAATTGCTAACATATTCAGCCAGATGGGGCTTATAGAGGCATGGGGCAGTGGAATTAAAAGAATTCTAAATGCAGCAGAAAAGTATGGACTTCCAAAGCCGAGAATTCAGGAATTTGATAATATGTTTCGTGTAGAACTTTTCAGAAAGAATTCTTTGACAAAGCGAGAAAGAATTGATTTCATAGATGAATTAGAATTGGGACGGAGAAGAGACGGAGAAGTTCGGAGAAGGGACGGAGAAGAATCGCCATATTGAACTGAACGATACGCAGAAGAGAATTCTTAACTTTCTTTCTGATGATCCTAATTTGTCCGCAGTAAGATTAGCAGAGCAATTAGGAATCAGTAGTCGAAATGTAGAAAAGAATATAAAAAAACTAAAAGAATACGGTATTCTTATTCGACATGCTCGCCAAAGAATGGATACTGGGAGATTGTTGTTGAAAATTAAAAAAGAAATTTATGGAGAAAATCATGGAAATAAAAAGCATACTGATCAAAGACACCACAAGAGAAGAAAGAATCCGCATAGTACAGGAAGGCTTGAACCAGTGCGGGGGAGCCTGCGATTTCTGCAATGGCTGTGACAATTTAGGCGGCGGTTCTGTTGATGCATTTTACGAGCCATACATCAATGGCGAGAAGGAACTGCGCGAGATCAATGAAGAATACAGAAGCAACTCCGGTCTGGTAAAGTAGGTGCAGTATGAGACCGCCAGAGATAGCATCTTCCACAGAAGAGGAAAGAAGACAGTATATCAAAGATACCTTTCCGTGTATCGCAGACTGCGATATGTGTGGACTTTGCACCGTATTTAAGGGCAAAGATCCGGAACGTGCACATGCAGATTATATCAGCGGAAAACGAAGTTATCTGGAGGTGTCTGCGGATTACAGGTAAATAGCTGCTGAAAGAATAAAGAAATGATTTAAGAACCATACACTTTTTTGCTTAAACAAAATGGCAGAAATGACGATATTAACAAAAGAAACAATGATGTTAAGATTTATTTGTAATACCGGGGGTAAAAATGAGTTATACGATCAATTTTTCAAAACAAATGTCTGGGATTTTACATCCGAATCCGAATATGTTAAAGAGCACGAAAGAAAAAATGGAGAGACAGTCAGAGCGGGACAGTAAAGTTGCATTTTTGAGGCACAGAAAGAAAATCTGAAAAATATGAAAACCGAAACGGTGGAGGATATTGCCAAAAAACTGGAAATGTTCCATACCTATGAGGATGAGATCGCTGCGGCAAAGCAGGAGTATAACAGTTCGCAGATGTTTCATATCATGGATGAGGCGGAGGAAGAGGCTGAGAAAAGAGCCAAAGAGGCAGAGAAGAATAAGCCAAAGACCGAGGAAGAAAGAAAAAGAAGAAGCTGTGGATGAGGCGCTTGGAACAGACGATGACAAGGGAATGCTTGCTGAAAATATGGAGAAGCTGTCAGAGATCACAGATCAGATGACAGAAGAAATGACCGGTGACCTGACGGAAAACATCGAAGCACTGCCAACGGAGAAAGCACCAGAAGAAACTGCAGAGAAAGAATTATCAGGACAGAAATTATCAACGAAGGAACTGTCAACCGAGGAAAAATTACAGCAGGATGCCATAGAGAAAAAAGCATATCACCCGTTTGACATGCGCGCATAAGAATCCGTAAAGGACTGGGGGAAATGGTTAAAGCAGCCGATAAATAAAGTAACCACTCGGTCCTTTCAGGGGAGTGGAGCAGTCCCGACTGACAGACGGACTGCAGAAAGGAGAAAAATGACAGTTAACGGGGTAGGAAGTTATGGAACATTTGCTGTATCCGGCAGTTCCGGGAGAAACGTAAGTCCGGACAATCGGTTCGTTTTAATTTTCAGGCTGCAGGCGAGAAGCTGATAATCTGCTTGCCGGAATGAAAGAACTAGATACCGGAAAAAGAAGTTCTGACAGGAGTATATTGGAGGACAGCGGTTGCTTTGACAGCAGTTATTGGTCCGAAAATATGAAGAAAGCGGCAGAAACGGCAGATTCAGAGCAATCTGTCACAGATTTACGGGAAGAATATGCCAGGCTTTTAAAAGAAAAATCTGAGGAGATCTTTACAAAAATCAAAAATGGTGAAACGGAAAATTCCTATCAGATCGGGTCACAGTCCTTTACAGAGAAAGAGTGGGATGAATTTCTCAGCAAATTCGATTCCTTAGAAGATGCGATCCGGAAACTGATGGAGGAAGAACAGGAAAAAAGAGCGGCAGAAGAGCTAGGGAAAGGAGGAAGGAAACATCTGTGAAGAAGCATCCATGGAAAAAGTATCCATGGAAAAAGGGTTCCAGACGGAAGGTGATCTGCTCACGGCAGATTCCACATCCTGTACATATCCTGCCGATCAGCCGGATAAAGAGGATATCCGCTATATCACCTGGTATACCGAGGAGGGTATTTTCTGCCGGAAAGCGGGAC
>ENA-OQCN01000376-OQCN01000376.1-human-gut-metagenome-genome-assembly--contig:-NODE-376-length-23932-cov-2.455619_pt1 | contig 23932 bp, 25 predicted proteins | sample MGYA00242497_ERZ504576 | MGnify/ENA primary metagenome ERZ504576 (study PRJEB26092, sample SAMD00036296) | human gut metagenome | host: Homo sapiens | study: EMG produced TPA metagenomics assembly of... | reverse complement strand
TACGCTCGGCACTTTTGCAGTGACTGCAAATGCGGCAGAGCCAAAAAGTATGGATGCCTCAAAATCGGCAAAGTTTGACACAGCCAAGCTGTATTATATTTATCTTAATTTGCCTGATAATTACACCGATAAGCCGCTTGCCCGCAACGAGTTCCGTTGGAACATCAACGGTACAGGATATGGAGCAAATGTAGCTCATCTTGATTATCTCGGCGGTAAGCAATGTAAGATGAAGCTTCAGCAAAAAGATGATTATTACGGTATAAAATGTGATGATTTTAAAAAATGGCTCGATGTTGAACATAAAAAGTCGGAGGTAGGTAATGTTATTCATCAATGGGACGACACATTGAAATGATAATCAATATTTCAGATTTGAGCCTGTACCTAACAAAGCAGATACATACTACATAATTGCTAAAATTACCGACCAAAAAAACAACAATCTTTATGTCGGTACAGAGAATAATGTTTATAAAAAAGATTCAAAAGTCGCATTGACATCTAAAAAAACAGAGTGGGTTGTTAGGGCTACGGATGATGTATCCGATAATTTCGGCGAACAGCAGATTCCCGGCGGAGATTCCAATAAAATAACGCCGCAGGAAAACGCTCCTGTTTTTATGCTTTATCCAAAAGATTATATCAGTGATGTAAATGTAAATAATGACGCAGTGGTTCAAGGTAATTGCCTGCAGCTTTATTACACCGGCACAACGCCTAAAATTACTGCGGAATGGGTCAGCTCAAGAAGAGCTTACAGACTGAGAAGCTATGATATTAACGAGAATGTTCCGAAAAATGCTTATGGTTCGTCAGTCCCATATGATGCCGTATGGGATGTAGACGGTGTGAATAACCCAAATAAGGCTGTTATTCATGTTTGGAATAATTCAGGCGACAATCATTTGAGTCAGCTTTGGAGATTTATTCCTGTTGATTCCGAGGCTAATGTTTATTACATTTATAATGTAGGCAACAAGCTGTATCTTTCGATTGAGGGATATGAAAATAAAACGATAACAATGATGTAAACTTATTCTTTCAAAAAAGCTTTTAAGTGGGATTTGAAATTCCTTAATATGAATTCATTAAATTCATATACTGCCGAAGATGTAAAAAATAAAACCGATAAAGGCTATGCAATAAACAGCGGCAATTGGATGTCACATTTGCCTGATGATATGTATCTTTCAGAGGTTAATATGCCCGGAACGCATGACACAGGCGCAACTTATATGACTGATGTCGCAGAACAACTTTCAATCGTATGTTGTCAGCGGCTTTATCCCGACGAACAGCTTAATTCGGGAGTAAGAGCTTGGGATATAAGAATTAACAGAAAAGAATCAATTAACGAAAACAGTAATCCTACTATTATTCACGGAGAAAATTTTTACACCTGCCACAACAGGGACGGCAGTGATATGACTCTGCGTAATATAATGGACACTGCCAAAGATTTTCTTAAAGAACATCCTTACGAAACTGTCGTGATGACCTTAAAAGGAGATTCAAACGGCAGCGACGAAATTATCGGTGATATTGTTTTAAAGCAATATCTGAATAATAAAAATTATCCGATTTACAAACCGCAGAAGGGCGGAAGTGAGTATTCGCCTAAGCTCAAGGATGTAAGAGAAAAATTGTGTTTATTCGCAGACTTGATTTTTCGGACAGTTACATTAAAAAAGCAGAAAGCAAAGATTTAGGCTTTTCTGTAATGGACGCTTTCGGTATGGATGCAAGCAGATGGGACGATAATGATTATTCTCTTAATAAAAATGCCGTTCGTGTAGGAAAAAGCAATATTTATGTACAGGATAATTACGGCGAGCGCGACGCAGATACAAAACTCCTTTATTTTTACAGCACAATTTCCGATGCTACTACGAATAAATATACCGAGCAAGGAAATTATCTTTTTAACTATTCGGGTGCTAAGGATAATATTAATCAGCCAAGAATAGTAAACAGGTCGCTTATGGAGGACAGCTTTTTGTCACAGCCTGCCACATCAAGCGCTATACAAAGCATTGGTTTTGTTATGGCAAACTATATTGACGCAAAACTAAGCGAAAGAATTTATATGACAAACTTTGTATCCCAACACACTCATACATATAACGAAAAGGGCTTTTGCACAATTTGCGGTCAGTATCAGCCTGCCGTTTATAATAAGAGCACCGATGTGTATACGATAAACAACGCAGGTCAGCTTTTCTGGTTCTCATCACTTGTAAACGGTGACCACAGCTATGCTGATTTTGATAAGCAAAATGCAGGTGCAAACGCAGAACTTGCCGCAAACATTGACCTTGAAAATAAGGAATGGGCGCCTGTCAATAATTATAAAGGCAATTTTAACGGCAAAGGACACAGTATTTTAAATCTTAATATAAGCAAGGCTTCAGATTACACAGGACTTTTCGGTTCTGTAAATGAGGGCAGTATTTCCGATATTACGGTTTACGGCGATATTACAGTCAAAAATTCCGCAAGTCATATCGGCGGTGTTGTCGGCTACATTAATTTGGGTTCTGTCAAAAATGTAGTTTCTTATGTAAATATAAATAATGACAAATACGGTTCGCAGGTAACGCACGCAGGCGGCATTATCGGCTCTGTAGGAAATGATAAAACAGATATTGAGAAATGTATGTACTACGGAAACATTCACCTCAATAATTCTTCCGATTGTATCGGCGGCGTAATAGCTTACTCAAACGGCGGCGCAAGAGTTAAAAACTGCGCAAACTCAGGCACAGTTACAGCAACGCAAAGCGGCGCATATGTCGGCGGTATTCTCGGCTACCTTAACAATACAAACCCGACAATTGAAAACTGCTACAATTACACAAAGATAAGCGATAACGACAGCGGCAGACATTGCGGCGCAATTATCGGTTGGGCAAGGAATTTTAACAAGTCGAATATCGCAAACAATTATTACAACAAAGATACGGGAAACACTCCGTTCGGTACAGACAGCAAGTTGGGGTTATCGGCAAACGAAAAAACAATTTCCGAATTTAAGTGCGGTGAAGTTGCTTTTAAACTCAACAACGGTGTTACCGACGGCACACAGGCTTGGTATCAGAACATAGACAACGGTCTTACTCCTGACGATTACCCCGTATTTAACGGCGGTACGGTTTATTATGCGGACTTTGACAATACATATTCAAACTTTGAGAAAACACCCGATGAGTTTGACAAGGACGACGACGGCAACTTTATTATAAAAACCTACAGCGACCTTGTAAAACTTTCACAGGTTGTAAGAACCGATTATAAGCGATACGGCGACAAGAATTATATTCTTGTAAATAATATTTACGCAGATGAAAATTCAAGCTGGGTACAGGGAATCGGCTCTGTTGCTGAAAGCAAACCGTTTAACGGCACATTTGACGGCAATGGCTACAGCATAGGCGCACTTAATATTTCCGCAGGCGAGTACGGCGGACTGTTTGAATTTATCGGAGAAAAAGGCATTGTAAAAGATTTGTTTGTTTATGACTGCGACTTTAAGGGCAGTGCAAAAACAGGCGGCGGAATTGCGGCTGTAAATGACGGTGTGATTGACCATTGTGTAAGCGGTTTAAACGCTGTATCGGGTACAATCTTTATCAAAAATTTAAAAATCAACGCATCGGAGCTTAACTCAATTCTTAACGCAGATGTCTGCGGCGGTGTTGCGGGTATTAACAACGGTAAAATTACAGGCACACGAAATTGCTCAATTGTAAAGGGCAACGAGTGCGGCGGTATTTCGGCAATTAACACAGGCGAAATTTACGGTTGTGCAAACACAGGCAAGACAGGACTCGATACTTCAACGGTTGCAGGCGGTTTAGTCGGCAAGAACAGCGGCAAAATCGAAAGCTCCTATAACTGCGGCAATGTACTTTGCAAAATCAATTCTGCAAAGGGTTCGATTGTCGGCTTGAACGGCGTTGCGGGAACTGACGGTGTAACAGTCAAGAATGTATTTTACACAGCACAAAATTCACTCAATGCAGTAGGCACTGATTCACAGGCAAAAGCGACAGTACAAATATTGCATACGAAAGAACGGTTGAAATGGCAAGTGCAAGCCTTGCGGATAAGTTAAACAGTGTTACAGATGACAGCATAAACTTTATTTGCTCTGACTTTAACAGAGGTTATCCGTACATCAAAGGCAATTTCCTAAAGTACAGCGTTAAATCTGTAGGCAGCGGCATTACTCTTTCGGGCAATATGCACTCGTCACTCAATGTAAGCTACACTGCTTATTCTACAGATGACGAACAGTATAAAAACTCGAGTCGCTTATTAAGGACGGAAAAATTCTTGATTTTTACAAGGGCACACTTTCAGACAATAACGGAAACTCTGCATTTGCGGAATTTTGGTGTGACAATAATTTAAAACTCACCTTGCAGGTAAGCGGCAAAAATGTAAGCCTTGCGGTACTTGACGGCGACGGCGGCATAAAATACATAAAGCCCGACTCTTTTGAAAACGGAAAAGCAGTGTTTACATTATCACAGCCGACTGATTTTGCGCTTGTGGAAACCTTGTCAAGCGGCGGCAACAACACAGGCAATACACAGATTGACAATACAACAATAAAGACGGGCGCAACCGTGATTTATACAATTTCATTTACGGCAATTATCGCTTTGCTTGCCTTTGCTGTATTGAAGAAAAGAGAACGCATTGAAAAATAAAAAAATATATTGCAATTACAGCGGCACTTATTGCTGTAATCGGAGCGCTAAGCGCAGTATTAATCTACAATAACATAAACTCTCAACCTGCCGCACTTGACGCACTTTAATAAGGAGGGACTATTTATGGGTATATTTGACAGCTTAAAAAATATGAGAAATCAGACTGTAAAAAACAATGTTTCAAATGCTGTTTCGGGAGCAGTAAACAATGCAATGTACAAAAGCAAAACATTTGTATTTGCCGATTATCCGAAAAATGCAGATGAACTCAAAAAAATGCCGGAGCTTGACTTTTCGTCACCTCTTTCAACAGCGGCATTTGCAATGCTTGTGTTGCTTGAATATGATGAAAGTCCGGAAAACACAATAGAAATGCTCAATGTATTAAAAGGACCTCAGCCGATGAACGGGATGGATATTCAGTTTTTGCGTGACAGAATCAAGGGCAGGGGATATATTCCTCGCTCGTATTTTGAGGGTTCATCCGTGAATAACGATTATACACCAAATGTTCCGTACAAAATAACCGTTTCCGAGTATGCATATACCTATCAGAGCGAGGGTTATGCAAAGGTTCAGGTTCAGTCGTCGGGAGCGGACTCACCTCGCCCGATTGAGCTTCGCAGAAAGGGCGATCAATGGTTCTTGTGGCGCAATCTTGCACTCTCCGACATACGAACTCCCGCTTCGAATGACCCTTGGGCATAAAGGAGAGATTCTTATTAAAATCAAGAAAAAAGCAAAGCGTATTTCGAGTGTTGCCCTGTGTGCTTATGCTTTTAACGGCTCTTCCGATTACAGCCGTAACCGTAAATGCATTACAACAATAAAGACGGGCGCAACCGTGATTTATACAATTTCATTTACGGCAATTGTCGCTTTGCTTGTCTTTGCTGTATTGAAGAAAAGAGGACGCATTGAAAAATAAAAAAATATATATTGCAATTATAGCGGCACTTATTGTTGCAATCGGAGCGCTAAGCGCAGTATTAATCTACAATAACATAAACTCTCAACCTGCGCACCCACACAGGGTGTGGTAGGGGAGATACGCACGGATTGGGATACAGGCATAGACGAAAACTCAAAAGGCAGTGACAATACCGAAAAAACAGGCGTGCAGATACCCGGCTACAGCACTGCTGAAATGAATGCGGGCGATACCTCTCTGCACATCAGTATCGGCAATCCAAAGTCAAACACCTGCGGCTTATACGCAACGCTAAGGCTTTCCGACGGAACTGTGCTTTATAAATCGGATTTGCTTGAACCCGGCAGTGGTCTTACAGATGTACCGCTTTCAAAGTCGCTTGAGAAAGGCGAGTATCAAGCAATGGTTTTGTATGAATGTGTAACTCTTGACGATTCGCATCAAAAACTCAATTCGGCGGAATCGGAGTTCACACTCAAAGTTAAGTAAAATACCGATAAATTCGGTAAAAAATAAAGAAAGAAGTGTTTATATGAAAAAAGTAAAATTCATATCGGCAATTATGGCGGCTATGCTCGCCGCAACAGGCGTGGTTTCCGTATCGGCGGCAACCCTTACAAACGAAAATCCCGATTCTTCCACGGAAGTTACCGCAAGAATTGAGGTACACAGCCGGGAGATGTAAGCTATGTTATTACAATCCCCGATATGGTTGATTTCGGCACTCTTACACAGCCGCAGACAGATACACAGAGCAACAAGTATCTCAACTTTGATGTGACTGCAACAGAGCTTAAACTTAACGATAACAACTTTGTATCTGTTTATATTAACGGTCAGGACATTGACGATAAGTTCTATATTACACAGAAAGACGCAACCAACCCGTTCAAAATTAAGTATGATATTTATTCGGAAAAAGTAAATGACGATAATGTTGCCGACAAAATCGCTATCAATGACGCAGGTGCTCCGGGTGCAAACGGTTTCCACTTTACAACATTCAGCGCCGATTCACAGGGTCAGGTTCAGGAGGGTACACTTGTACTTAATCAGCAGGCACTCTACGGACAAGACCTTGACGCTATTGCAGGCAATTACAGCGGTACAATGACATTCCACAGCTCAATTGTAACAATATGATTATGAAATGACTGATTTTAAAAAATTGCTTAGCGCAATTGCGGTTTGTACGGTGATTGCCGCAGTCTTTATAACGGCTACCGTTTCGGTAACGGCAAGGGATGAGGGCAGTACGCAGATTACGGCTAACATTTTATCGCCGACAACTCAACCGTATTCCACAGTCCCGACCGTACCCGTACAGGATAACACGAGTATGGTAACGGGAACACAAACATATTTGCTGATAGCCTTGCTGTTGTGCATTGCATTGCTTGCATTTGTTATATTATTATTTTTTATTCACAATAAACATATGAGGTAACTATGAAAGTATTTAATTGTATTTTGGGTATTTTGACTGTTCTTGCGTCAATTTATTGCATATTTTATCCCGGACTTACATTTCTTAACATCGGTTGGATTGTAACGATAATTCTCGGATTATGGGGAATTTCCTCAATTGTTTCGTATGCAGTTTCACGCAACGACGGTAATAATAAAGAAAAAGCTTTAATGGGAACTTTAGGTCTTATAGCAGGCATAGCTGCGGCGGTTGTGTCTGTGCTCGCAATGTTTATGCCCGGCATAAGAGTGATGTTTGATATATTAATCCTTGCAATTTTTGCGGTATGGCTTATTGTAGACGGAATCTCCTCTATAGCAACATCATTCAAGGTTAAAAAATCAGGTTCAAGTGTATGGGTACTTCCGCTTATATGCGGAGTGCTCGTACTGCTTGCAGGCTTTATACGGAATATTTTAATCTTATATTCACAGCGCAAACACTCGGACTGTTTATGGGCATTTTGCTTATGACATACGGTATAAGACTGATTCTTTCGGCATTTAAAAATTAATTTGCTATCCACTCATTTCCCTTATATAAAACAACAGCCTCTCGGTGTTTTTACATCAAGAGGCTGTTGTGCTTTTTATATTTGGTTCTGGAGTAAATGTTGGAGTAATATCGGTAAATTATATTTTAGCAGATTGCTTTATCAATCAATTACATTTTTTCTTTACCCTTATTTGCAAATCTTTTTGACGGTCTGTAGATAATCAACGCTATAAATATCAGCAATGCCGTTGTAGCTAAGCTGACAGGGTAAGCGGTCATTATCGTTACAAAAGTTCTGTTTGCGGGGAATACGGTATTTATCCATATTATTCGCAGCACACATACGCCTACGGTAGTGAGAATTGCAGGAACAAGCGAAAATCCGAATCCTCTTAAGTATCCCGACATTACCTCATACAGCATTGAGAATATGTAAGCTATAAAAATAATTACAAGTCTTGTATAGCCTATTTCTATTACTTCGGGGTTGTTGTTGAATATTGACAGCAAAATTTTCCTGTTATAAGCACTATAAGTATTGCCGTGCCCGATGCAATTGCGTCCTCAATAAGACAGAGGAAAAGAGTTTTTTTACAACGGTCAATTTTATTTGCACCAAAGTTTTGTCCGACAAATGTTGTGCAAGCCTGACTAAACGAGTTCATTACATTGTAAGCGATAATCTCTATGTTGAATGCCGCACTTGACGCCGCAATTACAACGGTGCCGAGGCTGTTAATCGCACCTTGAATTACAATATTCGCAACCGCAAACACCGCACTCTGTATTCCTGCGGGAAGTCCTATCTGCATAATTTTCGCAAAGACTTTTCCGTCTATTCTTAGCTTTTTAAATTCTACTTTTATGTATTTGTCGCTTTTTACGAGCTTTATATAAAGAATACCTGCGCTCACAACATTTGCAAGCACTGTTGCGGTTGCTACTCCGTTTACCGACATTTTAAGTACGATTACGAAGAACAGATTAAGCAGTACATTCAAAATTCCCGACAGCGTAAGCGCAATAAGCGGCATTTTGGTTTCGCCTATACTTCTGAAAATCGCCGCCTCAAAGTTGTACAGCAGTATGACAGGCATTCCGAGAAAATATATTCTCAAGTACAACAGTGCAAGCTCAAGCACATCGTCGGGTACATTCAGCACCGTAAGAAGTGGCTCGGCTATAAGTTCGCCGATTATCGCAACCAATACACCGCCGATTACCGACACCACCATTGAGGTATGCACCGCCTTTTGTACGGTCTGTTTGTCATCTCGTCCTATGGCATTTGCTATTACAACATTTGCGCCGAGCGCTATGCCGATAAATAAGTTCAGTATCAGACCAATAATCGGGCTGTTTGCTCCTACAGCCGCTACCGCTGCGGTTTTGTCGGTCTGCGCAAAGTTTCCGACTATTGCTATATCGGACGCATTAAAAAGCTGTTCGAGTATTCCCGTTGCCGCAATCGGCAGGGCAAAAACAGGCAGTTTGTTCCATATACTGCCGTTGAGCATATCAAGTTTTTGCTTTTTTAATTCTTTTTCCATTCAATCCACCTTTTCGTATTCACACATAACATATATATTTCATATATAATAAATTATATTCCTTATTTTTACATTTTTCAACACCTAAGTTGTTGCATATAGACATAAGGTTTATTATAATATAAGGAAAGAAAAATTATGAAATGAAAAAATGAAATGAACATTTGCATTTATAGGGGTGGCATTATTTATGGAAATGGATAAACTAAAGCCAAAACAAAGTGCTTTTATTACAAGGGTTGGCGGTGACGGAGCATTAAGACACCATTTGCTTGATATGGGACTTACACCCGGCACTGAAATTACTTTGCAGAAAATAGCGCCGATGGGCGATCCGATTCAAATTGAAGTGAGAGGCTATGAGCTTACGCTCCGACTTGATGAGGCTAAGAAAATTGAAATTGAAAACATACACGAACGAAAAGTTGTTGCCGACAGCAAACCGCAAAGGCATAAATCTATTCCGCATCCACGAGTAGGCGAACTTGGCGAGGCAAACGATTATCATATTCACGATGAAAGCAAAGCACTGCCGAAAGACAGCAAACTTACATTTGCGCTTGCAGGAAACCAAAACTGTGGCAAAACCACTTTGTTTAATCAGCTTACGGGCGCTAATCAGCATGTGGGCAATTTTCCGGGTGTTACCGTAGACAGAAAAGACGGCACAATTAAAAATCACCCTGAGGCAACAGTTACCGACTTGCCGGGTATTTACTCATTGTCGCCGTATTCGAGCGAAGAAATAGTTACACGAGATTTCTTGATAAAAGATAAGCCGAGCGGAATTATAAATATTGTAGACGCCTCAAACCTTGAGCGAAATCTATGCCTTACTATGCAGCTTATGGAACTTGGTATTCCTATGGTGCTTGCGCTGAATATGATGGACGAGGTGCGAGAAAACGGCGGAAGTATCAGAGTAAACGAGCTTGAGCAAATTCTCGGAATACCTGTTATTCCTATTTCAGCCGTAAAAAATGAGGGTATAGACGAGCTTGTAAGTCACGCACTTCATGTGGCAAGATTTATGGAAAAGCCGGGGCGAATAGATTTTTGCACAGACAGTGTAGATAAAAAAGACCCTGTCGGAGCGGTTCACCGCTGCATACACGCCGTAGTGCATATGATAGAGCCTGAGGCAAAGCAATCGGGACTGCCGCTGCGATTTGCCGCAACAAAGCTGATAGAAAACGATGTGCCTATTGAAAAGCTGCTTAACCTGACCGATGACAAAAAGCAGGCATTTGAGCACATTGTATCCGTAATGGAAGATGAAACGGGACTCGACCGAGAGGCCGCCATTTCAAATATGCGATTCAGCTTTATAGAAAAAATGTGTCAAAAAACAGTTGTCCGTCCGCACGAAAGCAAAGAGCATAAGCGAAGTATGAAAATTGACCGATTGCTTACGGGCAGATATACCGCTATTCCTTGCTTTATTGCAATTATGGCACTCATATTCGTTATGACCTTTAACCTTGTGGGCGCATGGCTCTCTGACCTTATGAGTTTAGGCGTAGATTCTGTTATATCGCTTATAGACAACGCACTCACCGCCGTACAGATTAACCCTGTTGTGCATTCGCTTGTGGTAGACGGCATATGCAACGGTGTGGGCAGTGTAATCAGCTTTTTGCCTACAATCGTAACTCTGTTTTTCTTTTTGTCTATTCTTGAGGATACGGGTTATATGGCAAGGGTTGCCTTTGTAATGGATAAGCTGTTAAGAAAAATAGGACTGTCGGGCAGAAGTTTTGTGCCAATGCTTATAGGCTTTGGCTGTTCTGTTCCTGCAATTATGTCAACACGAACACTCTCAAGCGAAAGAGATAGAAAAATGACAATCCTGCTCACTCCGTTTATGAGTTGCAGTGCAAAACTGCCGATTTATTCGCTGATTATAAGCGTATTTTTCCCAAGGCAGTATCAGGCGCTTGTAATGGTGGGACTATACATATTCGGCATTATTTGTGCCATTATTTATGCTTTGATTTTAAAAAGCACAAAGTTCAAGGGCGAGCCTGTTCCGTTTGTAATGGAGCTGCCTAATTACCGACTTCCATCGGCAAAGAGCGTTGTGCATCTCATTTGGGAAAAGGCAAAGGGATTTATAGAAAAGGCATTTACAATTATTTTTGTAGCGTCAATTATAATTTGGTTTTTGCAGACCTTTGACGCAAGATTTAATGTTGCCGAATCACCCGAACAGAGCCTGCTTGCAATGATTGGCAGCTTGGTTGCTCCTATTTTTGCTCCGCTCGGATTTGGCGATTGGCGAGTATCAACAGCTCTCATTACAGGCTTTACAGCAAAAGAAAGCGTTGTGTCTACACTTACTGTACTTATGGGCGGAAATGCCGAGCTTGTAAGTACATTGTTTACTCCTTTTACCGCCGCTGTATTCCTTGTATTTACTTTGCTTTACACTCCTTGCGTTGCCGCTATTGCAACCGTAAAGCGAGAAATGGGCGGTACTAAGGCGGCTGTCGCAACTGTTATTATTCAGTGCGCAATCGCATGGTGTGTGGCTTTTCTTATTCACGCAGTCGGTCTTGCCTTTGGCTTGGCTTAACGGAGGGCGAATATGGATATACCGAGTATTATAATTTTAGTAATTGTAGCTCTTTTGGTTATTCTCGCCGTAAGAAAAGCTAAAAAGGATAAGATGATTTCAAAGTGTGGCGGTAATTGCTCAGCCTGCACGCTAAAATGCAATAAAAAATAATTTAAGCAAGGCGGTTTAATTTCCGCCTTGCTTTTTTGTGATTACCAAATGGCATAGCAAGCAATTTGAAATAGGCATTAGACATTTGTAAAACAAAGGAGTATAATATAAATACAGTTTAAATACAAGCTGAATTTCTTTGAAAGGTTGATTATAATGAAAAAGTTAATAGCATATTTTTCACCAAGCGGTAACACTAAGGCAATGGCAGAAAAACTTGCAAAGGCAACAGGCGCAGACTTGTTTGAAATCAAGCCGCAGACGCCTTACACAAGAGCAGACCTTGACTGGACAAACAAAAACAGCCGTTCTTCGGTTGAAATGAACGATAAAAGCTATCGTCCGCAGATTGCTCAGCTTCCTAACAGTCTTGCAAATTACGATACAATTTTTATCGGTTTCCCAATCTGGTGGTATGTTGCTCCAACAATTATCAACACATTTGTAGAAAATGTTGACTTAGACGGTAAAAAGGTTATTCCGTTTGCAACTTCCGGCGGCAGCGGAATGGGTAAGACTTTGGCAAATCTAAAGCCGAGCTGCCCGGGCGCAAATTGTTGAGGGTAAAGTAATCAACGGTATGAGCGAAAAAGCCCTTGCCGATTGGGCAGAAAAACTTTAATTTAATAAGGTAAAGCTATGCATAGGCTGTATGAGTGTTGGTGCGGCGGAGAAAACTATGACGGCGCACGACCATGTAATTTTGATTGGGTAAAGCACCTTAGAGAGGAATGTGAAAAGTACAATGTCACTTTTTGCTTTATAGAAACGGGTACTGTGTTTATCAAAGACAGCAAAACTTATCTTATGCCGAAAAAACAGCTTCAAAGCAAGATGGCTTATAAATCTAAAATGAATTTAAGCGAAAAACCGATCGAATGGAAACTTTGCGATAACTTCGGTGACAAAATCCCGAAAAATAAGCTCTATGTGCCATTAAGCGAAAATTAAAATACAGATAAATATTTTACATTATGCTTGACAGTGTATGATTATTTTTTATATAATTGTAACAGTTTGTTTTTAGGAGAGTTTCTATGGAAAGAGAAAGTTTTAAGTCACGGCTTGGATTTATTCTTGTAAGTGCGGGCTGTGCAATCGGTATCGGCAATGTTTGGAGATTTCCTTATGTTGCAGGTGAAAACGGCGGCGGTCTTTTTGTTTTGCTCTATCTTATTTTCCTCGTTCTTATGGGTATTCCCGTATTGACAATGGAACTTGCAGTGGGCAGAGCAAGCCGAAAAAGCGCCGTGCTCGGCTACAAAAAACTTGAAAAGCCAAAAAGCAAATGGCATATTCACGGTTGGTTCTGTATGCTTGGCTGTTATCTGCTGATGATGTACTACACAACCGTTTCGGGGTGGATGACAAGCTATTTTTACAAATTTGCAACAGGCACTTTTGAAAGCGGAATGACCTCTGAGCAAGTCAGCGGTGTATTCTCTCAGTTGCAGTCAAACCCGATTGAAATGGTTATATGGATGGCTATTATTACCATACTCGGCTTTTTGGTGTGCAGCAGAGGTATTCAAAAGGGAATAGAAAAGGTGAGCAAGGTTATGATGATTGCTTTGCTTGTGCTCATTCTCGCACTTGCCGTAAACAGCATTTTGCTTAGCGGTGCAGGCGAGGGACTTAAGTTTTACCTTGTTCCCGATTTTGAAAAAGTATCCGAAATAGGTATCGGCAACATTGTTTCCGCCGCTATGAATCAGAGTTTCTTTACTTTGAGCCTCGGTATTGCGGCTATGGAAATTTTCGGAAGTTATATGTCAAAGGACGATACTCTTCCGGGCGAGTCCGTGAAAATCTGCGCACTCGATACTTTTGTGGCAATTATGGCGGGACTTATTATTTTCCCTGCGTGTTTCTCATACGGAGTTGAGCCCGACCAAGGCCCTGCACTCATATTCATTACCTTGCCAAATGTCTTTGTAAATATGGCGGGCGGTAGAATTTGGGGCACGCTGTTCTTTTTGTTTATGACTTTTGCGTGTTTTTCAACTATCATTGCCGTGTTTGAAAATATTATTTCGTTCTGCATTGATATGTTCGGCATCAGCCGTAAGAAGTCGGTAGTCATAAATGCGGTTATTATTCTTATTGCAAGTTTGCCTTGTGTGTTCGGATTTAATATTTGGAGCGGTTTTGAGTTGTTTGGTCAGAATGTTCTCGGTATGGAGGACTTCCTTGTAAGCAATATTTTGTTGCCTGTCGGCTCGCTTATTTATCTGCTGTTCTGCGTTACAAAATTCGGTTGGGGATTTGACAATTACCTTACTGAATGTAATACAGGCAAGGGTATGAAATTTGCCGGATTTTTAAAGCCTTATTTCCAATTTGTACTTCCGATTCTTGTGCTTATTGTACTTGTACAGGGCTTTATAAAATAATTTAAAATCAAATCTCCCGATATTGCATTAATCTTGCGTATCGGGAGATTCTTTTGTCTAAACAGTTAGTTAAACCGTAATTCTAAAATTTTCAAAAATATTTTCAGAAAAATTATTGCAATTAGTGCAACTTTTACCTTTTTTGCAATGTAATTGAGGTGATAATTTTGAAAAACATTAAAAACTTTTTTACATTACCAAACGAGGTTTTCTGCCTTATGCTCACTCCGTCCGAGCTTGCCGTTCTAAGCTATCTTGTGCGTTGCAGTGACGATACAGGCATTTGCTATCCGTCTATTCATACAATTGCAACAGCTTGCGCAATGTCAGACAATACGGTAAGAAAAAGCATACGAAAACTTGAGGACAGAGAAATTATAACAAAATCGGGTGGTTTTCGTGCAAGCAAATTCGGCAAGGAGCAGAACACTTCTTTTATATATGAACTCAACCCGAGTTTTTACAACGAAGGTTTTGCAAGAGCAAATCTTGTGGATTATTTTACAAAGAGAAACGCTCAACCTTAAAAAATCAATGCAGTAGGGTGCTTAAAATATTGAGGATAACCGCTTTATTTTTTGCACCTGCCTGCTTCATAATCTGAACCCTAATAAAACTAAATAAAGAAAACTTATTAAAAAATACTAACCGAACATTCGCAGTCGGTCGCCGATTGTGAGTGCTTTTTGTATTTTCTCCGTTTAAGTATTTTTACTGCAATATAACAGTGAATTTTATATGCTGAAAAGCATTATTTTGAAAAAATTGAGTAAACTTTTTGCTTTTGGGAGGATAATTTTAGCGTTAGCTAAATTTCAATGCCCGACCGACACTCCGCTAAACCATAATTTACTAATGCTAACATTCAGAACAGAAGGCAAAAAGCAAAAAATAAAAACCACTGCAAAAATGCAGCAGTCTTTAAAAAATATGACTGTATCTGTAAGCCGGGTTCTGTCGTGAACAGCTATCTATCTTGGCAGCCCGTTGCCGGAACTGCTCAATGCCACCTCCTAAGGACACGCCGAGCAAGCGTATAATGTCCTACCACGGTGTTGCTTCAAATAGGGTTTACACGGCAGATAACTCTCGCTATCTCCGGTGAGCTCTTACCTCACCTTTCCATCCTTACCACAAAAGTGGCGGTAATTTTCTGTTGCACTATCCCTGGAGTCGCCTCCGGCGGCCGTTAGCCGTTATTTTTGCTCTGTGAAGCCCGGACTTTCCTCGCAAACGCCTTTCGGCAATTTCCCGCAGCTGTTCAATACACTCATATCTATAATACTATATGATTTTTTGCAAAATGTCAACTTAAATTTTCATAAAATAGCTTGATATATCCGATTTTTCAGTTTATAATAAATAAAGATTTGTAACAAAGGAGAGTTTATAATGGACATAAGACAGAAATCACTCGAAAAGCATTACGAATGGAACGGTAAAATCGAGGTAATATCACGAGTTCCTATTTCTAATGCTGAGGATTTATCTCTTGCATATACACCGGGTGTTGCCGAGCCTTGCCTTGAAATTCAGAAAGATTACGACAAGTCTTTTGAGCTTACAAGAAGAAATAATCTTGTTGCAGTAGTAACAGACGGTACAGCGGTTCTCGGTCTTGGCGACATCGGCCCCGAGGCAGGTATGCCTGTTATGGAGGGCAAATGCGCTCTCTTTAAAGAGTTCGGCGATGTTGACGCATTTCCTATCTGCGTAAGAAGTAAAGATGTTGACGAAATCGTAAATGCAATTTACCTTATCAGCGGTTCATTCGGCGGTATTAACCTTGAGGATATTGCCGCTCCCCGTTGCTTTGAAATTGAGAAAAAACTTAAGGAAAAGTGCGATATTCCGATTTTCCACGATGACCAGCACGGTACAGCCGTAATCGTTGCCGCAGGTCTTATCAATGCTTTAAAGCTTGTAGGCAAAAAGTTTGAGGACATAAAGGTTGTTATGAACGGCGCAGGCGCAGCAGGCATTGCCATTGCCAAGCACCTCCTCAATATGGGCGTTAAGAACATTACTCTTTGCGACAGTAAGGGTATCATCTGCAAGGGTGACGAAAGACTTAATGCAGTTAAGCGTGAAATGGCAGAGATTACTAACCTTGAGCATATGACAGGCACACTCGCAGACGCTATGAAGGGCGCAGATGTATTTCTCGGTATTTCAGCCGCAGGCTGTGTAAGCGAAGAAATGGTTGCTTCTATGGCAAAAGACCCAATCCTCTTTGCTATGGCTAATCCTACTCCTGAAATTATGCCTGACCTTGCCAAGAAAGCAGGTGCCGCCGTTGTAGGTACAGGCAGAAGTGACTTCCCGAACCAGATTAACAATGTTCTCGCTTTCCCGGGTATTTTCAGAGGTGCTCTTGATTGCCGTGCAAGCGACATCAACGAAGAGATGAAAGTTGCCGCTTCATTTGCAATCGCTTCACTCGTAAGCGACAGTGAGCTTAATGCCGACTACATTCTTCCCGAGGCTTTCGATAAGAGAATCGGTAAGACTGTTGCCGAGGCTGTTAAAAAAGCCGCTATCGAAACAGGCGTTGCAAGAATTTGATAAATGTATAAATTTACGGGGCTGTCGAAAGGCAGTCCCTTTTGTATTTGAATTTTTTGTAAATATATAGTATAATAGATGTATTAAGACAAAAAGTTGGTGCATAGCTTGATAATTCACGATATTTCAAGGGATATTCTCACAAGCAAGGTCTACGAGGGCGACCCGCAGACCGAGGTAAACAGAATAAAAAGTATTGAAAACGGCGATGATTACAATCTTTCTGCCATTAGTATGAGCACCCACACAGGCACTCATATTGACGCTCCTCTGCATTTTTCGAGCGACGGCAGTTCTATATCCAAAATGCGCCTTAATACCTTTACGGGCAAATGTACGGTAGTCACGGTCAACGGTATTCTTACGGGCGAAGATATGGATAAAATTCTTGCGCACAGCCGTAAGAAACTGCTTTTGCACGGCAACTGCAAGGCTTTTGTGTCTGCTTTTGCCGCCAGAGTGCTCGCTGACAGCGATGTGGTTATGATTGGCACGGACGCACAGTCAATCGCACCTGAATATGACGAGAACGAAACGCACAAAATCCTTGCAAATGCAGGCATTGCGATTTTGGAAAACCTTGATTTATCGGATATAGCAGACGGCGACTATGAGCTTTTTGCATTTCCTATTAAGCTTGGCGGTCTGGAGGCGGCACCTTGCCGTGCAATTTTGTTTGAACAGGAAAGAGGTCTTTGATATGGTAAAAATGGTAGTATTTGATTTGGATGGCACACTTGTAAATTCTCTTGTTGACCTTGGTATTGCCACCAATGAGGGACTTAAGCAGGCAGGTTTGCCTGTACATCCTATGGAGAATTACAATCATTTTGTAGGCAACGGCAGAGAAATGCTTGTAAAGCGTGCAATGGGCGAGAAAAGCGAAGATAAGGCACTTTTTGATAAGGTTATGAACGGATTTAACACTTACTACGGCGCTCACAGCAACGACCATACAGCCGAGTACAAGGGCTGTACCGAACTTTTGGAGCAGCTCGACAAAAACGGTATTATGACGGCTGTACTTTCAAACAAACCTGATGAATTTGTAGGCGCTATCCTTGCAAAAGTGTTCCCGAACCATAAGTTTACCGAGGCTTGGGGTAACAAAAAGGAATATAAGTGCAAACCCGACGGCGAGGCTTTAAACGCAATTTTGAGCAAGCACAATGTAAAGCAGAGCGAGTGTATTTATATCGGCGACAGCGATGTTGATGTGTTCACCGCAAAGAATGCAGGCGTAAGTATGCTTGGCGTTGAATGGGGATTCAGAGGCAGGAAAGAGCTTACGGAGCAGGCGCTCCGCAGGTTGCCGCAACCGCCGACGAACTTTGAATATGATTTTGGCACAGAAATAAGGACGAGCGATGAACAAGGTAAATTATCAGAAAATTCTTGACGGAATAATCTCAAATCTTCAAAAGACAAATACTGCTCCGACACTGCTTTTGCATGTCTGTTGTGCGCCTTGTTCAAGCTATTGTCTTGAGTATTTGTCGCAGTATTTTAAAATCACGGTTTTCTTTTATAATCCCAATATTTCCGAAAGGGCTGAATATCAGCACAGATTAAACGAAGAAAAACGCTTTATTTCCGAAATGAATTTTAAGTATCCCGTAAATATTATTGAGGCGAATATTCTCCTTTAGAATATTTTTTCTGCCGTAAAAGGTCTTGAAAACGAACCCGAGGGAGGGGAAAGGTGTAAAAAATGCTTTGAACTGCGCCTTGAAAAGACCGCTCGCATTGCCCGGGAAATGAATTTCGATTACTTTACAACTACTTTGACGATAAGTCCGCTGAAAAACGCACCGTTACTGAATCAAATAGGCGAGCGTTTCGCTGATGTTTACGATGTAAAGTGGTTAAACAGTGATTTTAAGAAAAAAGAGGGTTACAAACGCTCAATCGTACTTCTGCCGAGCATAATTTGTACAGACAGAATTACTGCGGCTGTGTTTTTTCAAAGCGTGAGGCGGCGGAAAAAGAATAAATTTACAGAATTTTGAAAAAGTTTGAAAAAAATTCAAAAAAATCTTGACAAACGGCTGAAAAAATGGTATAAAATATATCGTTGCGTAAGATAATCGGCAATACGGAGAGATGTCCGAGTGGTTTAAGGAGCTAGTCTTGAAAACTAGTGATCCCGCAAGACCAAGGGTTCGAATCCCTTTCTCTCCGCCACTTGATTGCCGATTTTCTTATCGCTTTATATATACGGTTTAAAATATTTTATATAAAAATTTATTTTAACTGTTGACAAATATATCACAAAGTGATATAATAAATATCGTTGAGTTGTGATAACATTCAATACGGAGAGATGTCCGAGTGGTTTAAGGAGCTAGTCTTGAAAACTAGTGATCCCGCAAGACCAAGGGTTCGAATCCCTTTCTCTCCGCCATTTATTCAATATTTTTTGTAGTTTAACTACACGGAGGATTACTCAAGTGGTTAAGAGGCTCCCCTGCTAAGGGAGTAGGTCGCTAACGCGGCGCGAGGGTTCAAATCCCTTGTCCTCCGCCAAAGGATAGTCTGAGGTTTTATACTTCAGACTATCCTTTTTTTAATTAATAAAAGTTTTTTGGTGTTCAGGAACAAACTTTCCTCGACAATGAACAGGTGTAGGTGAATAACGCTTTCATACTCTACAGTCTATGTCACACTATCTTCCAACAGGGTGATTGTTCTATTGGCTGTTTATGCGAACTATCACAAGTTGGCTCGAATGGAGTCTTTTTATCTCTATTCCTTCACACTTTGTCAGGCTCACATTATTTTGTATTGTATCGCACTTTTAGACTTTATGCATAAAAGTCGGGTTTTAATTATTATCATAGTATTAAAGGCTGCTACAAATTTTGTAGCAGCCTTTTCTTAGTTGAATTTTTGATTTTAAGTTGTAATTTTTGCTAATTAATCGAAATTTGCTTTAAACTATATTTCTTATACCAACTATTATCCGCTGATATTAATCTACTGTTCTATGACTTATAGCAAAGCCATAGAGCTTCCAAAACTTGCAAATGAAAATAGGAAATAATACGGTGCAGTTGTAATAGTTAAAATAAAAACCGAATAGAATTTTTTTGGCTTGCTTAATTCGGATTTTCTGAACACGAAAAAGTAATACATAATACAGCTTGCTATGAGAGAAACCGCAATCAATGCAAGAATAATGTAAAAGCTCTCAGCAAATGCTTGATTGTCATCGCCCAAGTATGAATATTGAGGATAAATGGCATAGATGAACAGACAGAAGTAATACTGCAGAAATGTTATACCATCAATTTTGAATTACAGAGATATTTGTAGTATTGCTTAAAATTATTAAAACTAAAGAAACAATGCCAATCGCTGCTAAGTCAGCCACAATGCCAAATATATAGGTATCTCTCTTCATCTGAGAAGTTATGTATTCATCGCCAAACTTAACCGAAAGGAGGTATGTAACATAGCCGGAAATTATAAGCTTGCCTAAAAATATTAATCCAAAGAAAAATAAAAATACTGTTACTACCATAAATGTAATATTCATTAAATCACCTACTTAATTTGATTTTAGCTTTTTGTAAACATAATTAGGAATAAATCAATTTTTATTTTCATTAAGTATATTTCTTCGATATTCATAGTAGCTATAAAATTTTCCCTTCAATAAAGTTTGCATTGATACTTGTACGCAATTATAATCAAAAAGATTATAATCAAGACATTATTGAATCGGTATCTGAGTAAGTTCATAGCCTACAGTTAAATCTTTTACATACAGAATAGACTTAGGAATAAAATAATTAATCTTATAACAATAAACATAATTATCAGTCACTAAAATATCATCAAACTCGCATTTTTCTGATAATTTTTTTGTTTCACCCGTTTCTAAATTTTCAATATACAAACCATTATCCTGACTTCTTATTGTCTTGTCATAAATAACAGTTGCTTTGCTCTCTCTCAAGCTGTAAGCAACATATTTTCCTTGAAGACAGCTATGGTCTACACTCCGGTCTACACTCCGAATGGTATTATTAAAATAATAATTAAAATATTCATTCTGATATTTTTCACCATTAAAAGTATAAAAAAGCACTTCAGTATTCTCTCCCGGGCCCGGATAAACAATTATTTGCTCTTTGATTAAATCTATATAAACATCATCAAAATCATGAAAATCTAAAGAGTCGGAATGTAGTTTAAAATCTGATATTAATTTATTATTTTCATCATAAATATTTATTTTCCGAAAATGATTATCATTATAATACACTAATAAATATTTATCGGCAAAAACTAATGAATTTATATCTTCATACGGAACATCGTTTATTATACAAGTATCTTCATTTAAAATATTATAGCAATAAATCTGATTATTCTTAGTATAATAAACGCAATTATTTCCTAATTCTGATATATCATAATTATTAGCTATCAGATGTTCACTTTTCTTTACATTATCGTATATTGTTAGTCCATGATCATCATAAATAACATAATTACCTTTTGCTTCAGCTGCATATTTAGAAATATCAGAAAGTTCTTTGCATTTATAACTCTGCTTGCTCTCACCTAATTTATATATATCAAATTCGTAATTGTTTGGATTTTTTATAGTGATCATTCCGTCAGAATAAACCATATATTCGGATTTATAAAAGCTATGATCTGAATCCGGTTTAAAATTATCACCTGAATTATAAAAAGTTAGCAATAAAATTACTATTATAATAGATAATATAACCGAAATCAACAATAATTTCTTTTTGTACTTTTTCATAAAATCACCCACCTATATTTATCACCACGAATGATTTCTAAAGCTTTATCTATCTTGCCCTGAATTTGTTTTCCGGTTTTTATATATACTACTAATTCACTAAAGATTATATTTGGTACCATTCCCAAAGGTTCAACCTTTCATCAATACCATCTTTGGAAGCATAAACCATCATTAGTGTAAATATATCTTCTTCATCATAACCTTGTTTTCCTCTGCTCTTAGTAAGATAATTATGTTCAACTATTCGTGAAAAACCTCCGGTTATCAAATTGTATTTATAAAAAGGAGTTTATTATATATATCAATTATAAAATAAAGTAGGAGAAATCAGGAAATAGTATGGAGCAGTCATTAACACAAAAATCAGCAAAGTACAGATTTTTTTGCTTTTTTGTCAGATCCGGATTTCTGAATATTGTGAAATAATCAAAGAACAAGCTGATAAGTGCGGATATTGCAATTGTCACTAAAATAAAAAGAAAAGAACCTTTAAACATACTTTGGCTGGAGTAAAAAGGTGCGTTAAAAAATGAAAAAAAATTAAGATTAAAACACTCAAAATAGTCTTCTAAATCTGTAAAGTAATAGCTTGGGGACTCAATTATGTTCTGAATAAAGCCAATCACAATCATACTAAAAGATGCTATCAGATCAGCAAACACTCCATTGCGGTAAAGTTTTCTCCTGATTTCTTTATCAATTATTTTTTCTCTAAACAAAGCGTTATCCACGCATTTCGCCAACAGTACCATAAAATATTTTGGCAAAAGCAAAACTATGAGAAAAACCGGTAATATATATAAAATTATATCCATAGTAAAATCACCTTCACTTTTAAAGTCCTTTTAATTCGTAATTGAAGTATCAAATAATCTAACCGCATTACCGAATTGTACCCAATAAGCGTCTGTACCCTCAGGGTCTCTTTGATTTACAGGGTTATTGTTGCAGTATGCAAACATATTTGTTCCAAAGATATTTGATTGAGTGTCACAATACATATCTGCATTTAAAAATCTGCCTGTAACCGGATCATAGTAACGGCTCTTGAGATAATACAAACCGGTTTCACTGTCATACACATATCCTCGATAACGGAACGGATTTATATTTGCAAGATCACAGTCCGAGGTATGTGCTTTAGTCATATCAGAGTCAATAATTTAAAGTTTTTACACGCTATATAATATCATAATAATAAAATTCAAAATATTTTCGAATGGAATTAACAAAAAATATATTCTTCAATACAGATAAATTAGTAGAAAATAGTAAAGTAAAAATCTCATATATAGGAAAACTTTATCAAGATGCTTCAACAGAAGTATTTATTCATTATGGTTTTGGAATAAATTGGGATAATGTAAATGATATACAAATGGTTAAAACAGATTTAGGTTTCCAAGCAGAAATTGATTTGCTAGAAGGAGATACATTTAATTTTTGTTTTAAAAATGAAAATAATAACTGGGATAATAATAATGGTCAAAATTATGTTTTTCCATTAGAAAAAGTTCAAAAAGAATTATTAGTTTTAGAAGATGAACCAGTTTCTTTAGGATCTGCTAGAAAATTAAGAAGATCTTATTTATGGAGTAAAAAAGTTCGTCTAGCTGTTTATAAAATAATTACTTATCTTCCAAAATTAATTTCAGGAAATTATAAAAGAAAAGTAACAGATGCAAACGGATAACCAAAAAACACACTAATATTTAAATATTAGTGTGTTTTTTCTTATTAAGTAATAATCCATCCTCCATTTACTGATATAATCTGACCTGTTGTGAAATTATCCTCAATTAACCATTTAACACATTTTGCAATATCTTGTGGCAAGCCAATTCTACCTAATGGTGTGTCTTCTTCTAATTGTTTCAGTTCTTCCTTACTTAATTGCTCATTCATATCTGTATCTATTGCTCCTGGTGCAATAGAATTTACTCTTATATTAGATGGTCCTAATTCCTTTGCCAAAGCTTTTGTCAATCCATCCATTCCTGCTTTAGAAATAGAATATATAACTTCAAGAGATGCTCCTACCATTCCCCATACTGAAGATATATTTATTATATTTCCATTTTTATTATGTATCATATTTGGTATTACTTCTTGGCACATAACAAATGCAGAATATAAATTATTATTAATAACTCTATTCCAATCACTATCAGTTTCTTCTGTAAACATTTTATATTCACTTTATACCAGCATTATTAACTAAAATATCTATTTTTTTATACTTTTTCTAAAGTATATTCTACTAATTTCCTTCATCCTCTCTTTTAGAAATATCTGCCT
>ENA-OQCN01000375-OQCN01000375.1-human-gut-metagenome-genome-assembly--contig:-NODE-375-length-23948-cov-7.271021_pt1 | contig 23948 bp, 29 predicted proteins | sample MGYA00242497_ERZ504576 | MGnify/ENA primary metagenome ERZ504576 (study PRJEB26092, sample SAMD00036296) | human gut metagenome | host: Homo sapiens | study: EMG produced TPA metagenomics assembly of... | reverse complement strand
TCTGACTAAATTTGTCGCTCCTCTCGTGGGAGCGTGGATTGAAATCAATGCTTAACTTATATTCCGTGGCTTTTAACGACGTCGCGCCTCTCGTGGGAGCGTGGATTGAAATTACTTCCTGCACCTCTTGATAGCCATCACCCATTGTCGCTCCTCTCGTGGGAGCGTGTATTGAAATTCTTTAGCTGTTCCCACTGTTCCGGCGTTATGTGTCGCTCCTCTCGTGGGAGCGTGTATTGAAATCAGTGTCACCTCAAAGGTGTAGTCCCCGGTGAAGTCGCTCCTCTCGTGGGAGCGTGGATTGAAATATGGCATAAAAGCCGTCACAAAGTCCGTTGGAAATGGTCGCTCCTCTCGTGGGAGCGTGGATTGAAATTGAAGAACCTGAATACGAACGATTGTGTAATATGGTCGCTCCTCTCGTGGGAACGTGGATTGAAATTCTGCAAGGTTAGTGGCTGTGCCTGTACCTGCCGTCGTTCCTCTCGTGGGAGTGTGAATTGAAATATCAGCATATGAATCTATACACAATCATAATATGCTGCGTTATTGTAGAATTAGTAGTTAAGTCTATTTTTATAGCAATAACGTTGCTTATCAATAATACAATAGATAAATATTGTTGCAAACCAGTAAATAGCAGGTATAATATAGAGTAACATATTAACAGGGAGGCATATTCATTGGGCATTTACGTTAATCCGACAGGAAGATCGTTTGAGCTTGCGATAAATTCAGAGATTTTTGTTGACAAAAGCGGTCTGATTAAAGAAACGAATAAGTGTATAAATACATTACAAAGGTATATGTGTGTAAGCCGTCCAAGGCGATTCGGAAAGTCAATGGCCATGGATATGCTTTCAGCATATTATGGTCGAAAGACTGATGCAGAAAATTTATTTAAAGGCCTTAAAATAAGTCATGATGAGTCGTATGACAGACATATTAACAAGTATGATGTACTCAAAATTAATATGCAGGACTTTTTGAGTGTTACACACAGTGTTGATGATATGCTTAAAATGTTGTGCGAATACATTACGGATGATTTTTCAATAGAGTGTAAGGATATTATTTTTCGGGACAAGTCAAATATTGTGAGAGTAATGCAGGATGTTTTTATGTCTACAGGCAGGCCGTTTGTGATTCTTATTGATGAATGGGATTGTCTGTTTAGAGAATTTACGCAGGATAAAGAAGCGCAGAAGAAATACCTTGATTTTTTGAGAGGCTGGCTTAAGGATAAAGACTATATAGCGCTTGCATACATGACAGGTATACTGCCGATTAAAAAATATGGTTCACATTCTGCTCTTAATATGTTCACGGAATATTCCATGACAGATATGGGAGCTTTGGCAGAGTACTTTGGCTTTACAGATGATGAGGTCAGAGAATTGTGTGACAGATATGATATGGACTTTGAAGAGGCAAGGGCATGGTACAATGGATATAAGCTTGTGTCCCATAGCAAATATGGAGTAAAGAAATATGCGATGTACAGTCCGAAGTCTGTAGTAGAAGCCATGCTAAAGCATAAATTTGGTACTTATTGGAATCAGACTGAAACTTACGAGGCTCTCAAGGTTTATATTCAAATGAATATGGATGGTCTAAAAGATGCCGTGATTAAAATGCTTGCCGGTGAAAGTGAGAAAATAAATACAGGCACATTTGAAAATGACATGACATCATTTGCCACAAAGGATGATGTGCTTACACTTTTAGTACATCTTGGCTACCTGACATATGATAGTGAGACGGAAGAGGTTTCAATTCCAAATCGAGAGGTGTCAAAGGAATATCTTAATGCAATTAGTACAATGGATTGGGATGAAGTATCAAAATCAATAAAAGCATCACAAAAATTGCTTGAGAGTTTGTGGAATATGAATGGTGCTGCGGTTGCTGACGGAATTGATAAGGCACATAATGAGATATCTATTTTACGGTATAATGATGAGAATTCTTTAAGCTGTACAATTAATTTGGCATTTTATTCGGCCAGGGAGTATTACTCAATAGTTCGTGAATTACCAACAGGAAAAGGCTTTGCTGATGTATGCTTTATTCCAAGAGTGAGTCATTTGGATAAGCCGGCAGTTGTTATTGAATTGAAATATGATAAGAATGTTGATGGCGCCATTTCACAGATAAAGTCGAGACAGTATGTGGAAGCCTTGAAGGATTATAAGGGTAATTTGCTTCTTGTTGGAATAAATTACGATAAAAAGACAAAAGAACATCAATGTGTGATTGAAAAATGGAAGCTGTAAAGGTGAAATTAGCAGGGAGTATAGCAACAATTAATGCTATACTCCCTGCTATTATATTTTTGGTTGCAAGAATTTAGTTTATGCTATAAAATATTTATAACTGTATGCAGATATTTAATAATCACAATATCTGTCTGTATAATAAAATACGCATAAAGAGGACGAAAGAATGATCAACAAATTAGTAGACAAAATCAAGAAAACAAACGCACCTATCGTAGTAGGTCTCGACCCGATGCTTTCATATGTGCCTGAGCATATCACAAAGAAGGCATTTGATGAGCTTGGAGAGACACCGGCCGGTGCAGCGGAGGCTATCTGGCAGTACAACAAGGCTATTGTGGATGCCACATATGACCTGATTCCGGCTGTAAAGCCACAGATTGCCATGTATGAGCAGTTTGGAGTGGAGGGCCTTAAGGCATTCCAGAAGACAGTGGATTACTGTCACGAGAAGGATCTCGTGGTTATCGGAGATGTAAAGCGTGGAGATATCGGCTCAACATCGGCTGCATACGCCACAGGACATCTCGGAAAGGTACAGATCGGCAGCAAGAGCTATTCTACCTTTGATGAGGATTTTGCCACTGTCAATCCATACCTTGGAACAGACGGTATCAAGCCATTCGTAGATGTATGCAAGGAGGAGAAGAAGGGTATCTTCATTCTTGTAAAGACATCTAATCCATCAAGTGGAGAGTTTCAGGACCGTATGATTGACGGACGCCCATTATATGAGTGGGTAGGCGAGAAGGTTGCAGAGTGGGGAGCTGACTGCATGGGTGATTCATACAGCTATGTAGGTGCGGTTGTCGGTGCAACATACCCTGAGCAGGGTAAGATTCTTCGTAAGGTAATGCCAAAGAGCTTCATCCTCGTACCGGGCTACGGCGCACAGGGAGGCAAGGGCGCAGACCTTGTTCATTTCTTCAATGAGGACGGACTTGGTGCAATTGTCAATTCATCACGTGGAATCATCTGCGCATACAAGCAGGATAAGTACAAGGATATGGGCATCACAGCAGAGAATTTTGCAGATGCATCACGCAAGGCTGTTGAGGATATGATTGAGGATATCTCAGGAGCACTTGCAAATCGTTAATAAGTTATTCAGAAAGCTTAAATATATTAACAAACGAAACCAGGGAGATAAAATGGCAGAGAAATTTGAGGAGATTGCAGTTGTAGTTGACCAGAGCTCACTCGGCAATGGCATCTACGACCTCACACTTAAGACAGACAAAATTGCAAAGGCAGCAAAGGCGGGACAGTTTGTATCGGTTTACTCAAACGACAAGAGTAAGCTGCTTCCGCGTCCGATAAGCCTTTGCGGCATAAACAGAGATGATGACACCATTCGTCTCGTGTACCGTGTGACAGGTGAAGGCACGGGAACAGAGGAATTTTCAAGGCTTGTCAGGGGCGATAAGGTAAGGATTTTAGGACCTCTTGGAAACGGCTTTACAGTACAGCCGGGAAAGAAGGCATTTCTTATCGGCGGAGGAATCGGAGTGCCGCCTATGCTGCAGCTTGCCAAGGATATAAATGCAGGCATTGTGCAGACACCGGGTGAAGAAAAAAATTCGGGACAGGCAGCAATGGAAGGTGCAGAAATTAAAACAGCAGTATGCGATATGAACATCGTCATGGGCTATCGCGATGAGAATACCTTCCTGCTCGATGAGTTTAAGGAGCAGGCAGCTTCCTTTGTAGCTACAGAGGACGGCAGTGTCGGCACAAAGGGCAATGTCATCGATGCAATAAAGGAGAATGCTCTTGAGGCAGACGTGATTTATGCATGTGGACCTATGCCTATGCTTCGTGCACTCAAGGCTTACGCTGCAGAGCATGATATGGACTGTTTTATATCAATGGAGGAGCGCATGGCATGTGGAATCGGCGCATGCCTTGCGTGCGTATGCAAAACAAAGGACAAGGATGCCCACAGCAATGTAAACAACAAGCGTATATGCAAAGAGGGACCTGTTTTTGATGCGAAGGAGGTGGAGCTGTAATGAGTAATATGTCAGTAAATGTGGCCGGTGTTGAGTGGAAAAATCCTGTTACAGTTGCATCCGGCACATTCGGCTCCGGTGCAGAGTACAGCGAGTTTGTTGATTTAAACAGACTTGGTGCAGTCACTACAAAGGGTGTTGCGAATAAGCCGTGGGAGGGTAATCCTACACCTAGAGTAGCAGAGGTGTACGGCGGCATGCTCAATGCAGTCGGACTTCAAAATCCCGGCATCGAGCTTTTCTGCAAGAGGGATATTCCTTTTTTAAAGCAGTTTGATACAAGGATTGTGGTAAATGTCTGCGGTCATTCGCTTGACGAGTATCTTGATGTGGTAAAGCGTCTTGCGGATGAGCCTATTGATATGATGGAAATAAATATCTCATGCCCTAATGTTAAGGAGGGCGGAATTGCCTTCGGAACAGATCCAAAGGGTGTTGAGACAATCACAAGCGAGATAAAAAAATATGCAAAGCAGCCTGTTATCATGAAGCTTTCTCCAAATGTCACAAGTATTGCAGATATAGCAAGGGCGGCAGAGGCCGGTGGAGCTGATGCGGTTTCGCTCATCAATACAATTACAGGCATGAAGATTGATATAAACAGAAGAAGCTTTGTGTTAGCAAACAAGACAGGCGGCATGAGCGGTCCGGCGGTTCATCCGGTTGCAGTGCGCATGGTTTACGAGACAGCACATGCAGTCAATATTCCGATTATCGGAATGGGCGGTATCACAAATGCTGCCGATGCTATAGAGATGATACTTGCCGGAGCTACGGCTGTTTCAGTCGGCACAGCAAACTTTGTAAATCCAAAGACCACAGAGCAGATAGTGGATGGCATCGCAGAGTATATGGACAGGTATGGAGTTAAGGATATTTCAGAGCTTGTCGGTGCGGTTGACAGATAGAGCATAAGGGATAGACGGAGGAGAAAATAATGATTCTGGCAGTAAAATACGTGCCTGCTATGTATGCCACAGTCTGGGCGCTTGTTCCACCTGTTGTGGCTATAGTTCTGGCACTTATCACAAAAGAGGTCTACAGTTCATTATTCGTTGGAATAGTGATTGGCGGACTGTTTTATGGAAATGCATTTCAGCCGGGGTTTTCGGCTGAGAGATCAGTGCTTCACATATTCGAGGACGGACTTGTTGGAGTGCTATCGGATTCGGACAATGTGGGAATACTGATATTCTTAGTAGTGCTCGGTGTTATGGTGAGCATGATGAACAAGGCAGGCGGCTCGGCGGCCTTTGGAGAGTGGGCGAGTGAGCACATAAAGACAAGGATTGGTGCCCAGCTTTCAGCTATAATACTTGGAGTACTCATATTTATAGATGATTACTTCAACTGTCTGACAGTAGGAAGTGTGATGCGCCCTGTCACCGACAAGCATCAGGTTTCAAGAGCAAAGCTTGCATATCTGATAGATGCAACAGCAGCGCCTGTATGCATCATTGCACCTATATCATCGTGGGCAGCCGCGGTTACCGGCTTTGTAAAGGGAGAGGATGGTTTTTCTATTTTCATAAAGGCCATTCCATACAATTATTATGCACTCTTTACTATTATCGCTATGATGACACTTGTTGTTTTACAGGTAGATTTCGGTCCGATGGCAAAGCATGAAGCCAATGCCAAAAAGGGTGATTTGTTTACCACAGGAGACAGGCCGTATGCGGAGGCAAAGCAGGATGTTATAAAGGGCAAGGGGAAGGTTATAGACCTTGTATTTCCTATTCTTGTGCTCATAATAAGCTGCATCATCGGAATGATATACACAGGAGGCTTTTTTGACGGAACAGGCTTCGTTGATGCGTTTGCAGGCAGCGATGCTTCAATTGGTCTTATGCTTGGAAGCTTTTTTGCGTTGATAATCACCATATGCTTTTACTCAATCAGAAGGGTACTAAGCTTTACGGATTGCTGTAATTCAATCCCTGAGGGCTTTAAGGCAATGGTACCTGCAATACTTATACTGACCTTTGCATGGACACTAAAGACCATGACAGAGAGCCTTGGCGCCAAGGAATTTGTCGCAGGCTTAGTGGGAGGAGTATCGGGACCACTGCTTGGACTGTTCCCGGCAATCATATTCCTGGTGGGAGCTTTCCTTGCCTTTGCAACAGGAACCTCATGGGGCACCTTCGGTATACTCATACCGATAGTAGTAAATATCTTCTCGGGCACAAACCATACGATGATGATTATCTCAATCTCAGCGTGCATGGCAGGTGCAGTATGCGGAGACCACTGCTCACCGATATCCGATACCACCATCATGGCATCGGCAGGAGCTCAGTGCAACCACATGAATCATGTATCCACACAGCTTCCGTACGCTGTGCTTGTGGCAGGCATATCATGCCTGACCTACATCATAGCAGGCTTTGTTAGAAATCCGGTAGTACCGTTTATAATAGGAGTGCTTATCCTGATTGGAACCTTTGTCGGAATCAAGTATATCACGAGAACCGATAAGGTAAATGAACAGGAGGAGTAGCTAAAGCACGACTCAAAAGAGTTCTATTTTTCACAGACCTTGTGTCTGCGAATGATAGAACTCTTTTTTAATAGCTATCAATAAAATTTATAGCCCGCTAACAGATATTAATAACCCTAATTACATTTACAAAAATATCAATTAGTGGTAACATATCAATAACTTAGAAATCATATTTGAATGGTAGGAAATCCCAGCCATACAAACTAAGCTAAAACTCATAACATACTCAAAACAAACATTAACAAAAAAGAGGTAATATCAATGGCAAAAATTGCAAAGCAGCTCACTGAGCTGATAGGTCACACTCCGCTTCTGGAGCTGACCAATTATGAAAAAGCCCTTGGGCTTGAAGCAAAAATCATAGCAAAGCTGGAGTATTTCAATCCACTTGGAAGTGTAAAGGACAGGGTGGCGGCAGCTATGATAGAGCAGGGCATAAAGGATGGAAAGATAAATCAGGACACAATAATCATAGAGCCGACAAGTGGCAATACCGGAATCGGACTTGCATTTGTGGCAGCCTCAAAGGGGCTTCACCTGATACTTATAATGCCTGATACCATGAGCGTTGAGAGAAGAAAAATAGTCACAGCGCTTGGCGCAGAGATAAAGCTCACACCGGGGCGTGAGGGCATGAAGGGTGCAATTGATGAGGCGCAGAGACTTAAAGAGCATTATGCAATGCCTTTATTCCACAGCAGTTTGAGAATCAGGCCAATCCTGATATCCACAGAGCTACAACCGCTCAGGAAATCTGGGAGGATACAGATGGAAAGGTAGATATCTTTGTATCATCTGTCGGAACAGGAGGCACCTGTACAGGCACCGGGCTTGGATTGAGAGACCATAATCCTGATGTAAGGATAGTAGCTGTTGAACCAAAGAGCTCACCGGTACTCTCAGGCGGAAGACCGGGGCCACACAAGATACAGGGAATCGGTGCAGGCTTTATTCCGAAGGTCATGCGCATGGATATAGTGGATGAGGTGATTCCGGTGGAGAATGAGGCCGCTTTTGACAAGGAAGAGAGGTTGCAAAGAGCGACGGACTTCTCGTTGGCATATCCTCAGGAGCAGCAATATATGCGGCAACAGAGCTTGCGAAAAGACCTGAGAACAAGGGAAAGAATATCGTGGTGCTGCTTCCGGATACAGGAGAAAGATACCTGTCCACACCGCTTTTTACAGTAAACTAATGGCATATAAACTTACGGCATAAGCTTGCTTTGCCGGAAACTGTAACATGAAAAATGAGAAACATACATGAGAAACATACATAAATACACGGCAGCCATGCTGTCAGCGGTGATGGTGGTGTCACTTTTTCTGACAGGCTGCTCAGGTAAGAAGGATGATGGCACAGTCACCATAACCAATGTGTCATATGATCCGACACGAGAGTTTTACGAAAAATACAACAAAATATTCGAGTCTTACTATGAGAGCGAGCACGGCAAAAGGATAAATGTGATTCAGTCACATGGCGGCTCGGGAGCGCAGGCTCGTTCGGTTGTGGAGGGCTGTAATGCAGATGTTGTCACACTGGCACTCGAGCATGACATAGACCTGATACAAAATACCGGCTTAATTGAAAAGGGCTGGATTGATGAATTTCCAAAAAGCTCTGCACCGTACACATCAACCATCGTTTTTCTTGTAAGAAAGGGCAATCCAAAGCATATAAGCGACTGGAATGACCTGGTGAAAAAGAATGTGGATGTGATTACACCGGATCCAAAGAGCAGTGGCGGAGCCTGCTGGAATTTCCTTGCGGCGCTAAGCTATGCGAAGATAAACTATGACAGCCAAAAGGAACAGAAATCGTTTATGAAGAAGCTGTATGAAAATGTCACAATTATGGATTCGGGCGCGAGAGGTTCAACAACCACATTTGTGGAAAACGGTCAGGGAGATGTGCTTATAGCGTGGGAAAACGAGGCACTTACGACCATGGATTCATATCCGGGTAAGTATGAGATAGTGAATCCGTCAGTCAGCATCTTAGCGCAGCCGTCTGTTGCCATTGTGGATGACAATGCAAAGAGCAACGGAACACAAGAGGTAAGCAAGGAATACCTACAGTATCTCTACAGTGATGAGCACAGCAGCTGATTGGCGAAAGTGGCTACAGACCAACAAATCAGGATATATTAAACCGGTTTTCCGACAAGTTTGATTTAAATATCATGCTTTGGAGCATAGAGGATTACGGCGGATGGAATGAAGCCTACAAGACATATTTCGATGATGGAGCAATGTTCGATGAAATATACGGCAACTGATAAAACAGCAAAAGAGAAAACTAAATCAAAGAACATAAAGACCAGAGTCATACCGGGCTACCATCTTTCGCTTGGAATAGTGGTCACGATGCTTTCAGTCATCGTTCTCATTCCGTTAGCATCAGTGCTTGTGTATTCGCTAAAGATATCGCCGGGCGATTTTGTGTCACTTATCATGAAGGAGAATGTGAGGAATGCCTTTATCACAAGCATCACCTCATCATTTATCGCAGCAATCGTAAATGTGGTATTTGGACTCATCGTGGCATGGACGCTTGTGAAGTACGATTTTCCCGGGAATGGCTGCTTGACGGACTTATAGAGCTTCCGTTTGCACTGCCGACAGCGGTTGCGGGCATCACGCTCTCAAAGCTGTACTCAGGCACAGGCTTTTTTGGTAAGGGCCTTGGCAAGCTTGGAATAGATGTGTCTTACACACAGGCAGGAATAGTTGTGGCACTTGTTTTTGTAGGCATTCCCTTCGTAATAAGAGCTGTACAGCCGGTGCTTGAAAAGATGGATAATACATATGAGGAGGCCGCTTATATGCTTGGCGCCACACCCTCTAAGACATTTTTTAAGGTAATACTTCCGGAGCTTCGCCCGGCACTCTTAACAGGCTTTGGTCTTGCCTTTGCCAGAGGCATAGGAGAGTACGGAGCGTCATCTACATATCAGGCAACAGTGCAAGGCACAGGACGCAGGTGGTATCCTACGTCATCATGCAGAAGCTTAGCTATATAGATTATGCCAGCGCGACTGCCATAGCACTTGTGATGCTTGTCATATCATTTTTACTGCTGTTATTTGTAAACATAGTGCAGGTTAAACAGTCACAGCGCACTAATTTGTTGTAGAAGGCTGCATATAAATCAAATGCGATGCACACAAACAGGAAAGGAGCACAATGCGATGACCGAACAGGTAAAGCTTGAAAGAAGAAAAAAGATCACAAAGATAATACTCGTCACTGTCACGGTGCTCTTCATATTTGTCATGCTTGTAGTTCCGCTTTTTTCTGTGATGGCAAGTGCTTTAAAGGAGGGGCTTGGATTCTATCTGAAAGCTATCTCCACAAGCTACGTGCTGTCAGCACTCAAGGTGACTTTGATAGCAACAGTTTTTGCGGTAGTTATCAACACCTTCTTTGGAATATGGACAGCGTGGCTGTTGACCAGGTTTTCGTTTAAAGGAAAGCAGGTGCTTGCAACACTTATTGATATACCGTTTTCTATTTCTCCGGTCATCGTAGGACTTGCGTATCTTATGACCTCGGACGGCTTGGGTGGTTTTATCCGGTTATCAGATGGTTCAATGAGATATTCGGCACGAATGTGAGAATCACCTTTGCAATACCGGGAGTTGTGCTTGCTACGATATTTGTCACGTTTCCGTATGTGTCAAGGGAAATTATACCGGTGCTCAATGCAGAGGGAAAGGATGAGGAAGAAGCCGCAGCGCTGATGGGAGCATCCGGCTTTACGATATTTCGGAAAATAACACTTCCGCAGATGAAGTGGAGCCTGATTTATGGAATCATACTTTGTACGGCGAGAGCCCTCGGCGAGTTCGGCGCGGTAAATGCGCTCTCGAAGACAAGAGGCGAGACATTTACACTGCCGCTTGAGATTGATGCCTTGTATATGTCGGGCACAGACAGCTCGATAACATCGGCATTTGCTGTATCGTCGATACTGTTAATTATTGCATTAATCATTCTTTTTGCAAGAAATATAGTTGAGCATAAATTTAAGAAATTACACTGAGATTTATGGGAAATATGATTTACACTAATGAAATTTGTTACTGCTTACACACTGGTGTGGCAGACAGCTATAGAGTGGCTGTACTAAGAAAGCAGGAAGGAGATAACGTATATGTACGTTGAGATGAAAAATATATACAAAAAATACGGAGACTTCCTGGCATCCGATAATGTGAGCTTTGGAGTGGAAAAGGGAAAGCTTGTGGCGCTGCTTGGTCCGTCCGGCAGTGGCAAGACAACACTTCTTCGTATGATAGCAGGGCTTGAGACGCCAAATTCAGGTGACATATATATAGATGGAAAGCGGGTGAATGATATTCCGGCCTCGAAGAGAGGCATAGGCTTTGTGTTTCAGAACTATGCGCTGTTTCGATACATGACAATATACGACAATGTGGCGTTTGGGCTGGAGCTTCAGAAGATGCCGAAAAAGCTCATAAAGGAGCGTGTTACAAAGCTTCTTGAGATGACAGGCTTATCGGGGCTTGAAAAGAGATATCCGAATCAGCTTTCCGGAGGACAGCGTCAGAGAGTGGCATTTGCAAGGGCGCTGGCGCCGAATCCACAGGTGCTTTTACTGGATGAGCATTTGCCGCGATAGATGCAAAGGTGCGAGGGGAGCTTCGTACCTGGCTGAAGGAGCTGGTCGAAAAGCTTGGAATCACAAGCATTTTCGTCACACATGACCAGGATGAGGCTGTTGAGGTGGCAGATGAAATCATTATCACAAACCACGGCACGATAGAGCAGATGGGTACACCTCTTGAGATATACAAGTCGCCTGATACACCTTTTGTGGCGCAGTTTATAGGGCACACCACAGTCGTTGAAAACTATGACAGGCTAAAGGGCTTTGACAGGATAGAAAATGCCGACAAGGCGGTAATCAGACCTGAGTTTATCAAGATATCAAAGAGTGGCAACTTAGACCGCTATCAGTCAGCGGCAGAGGAGGGCATCGTTACAGATGTGGTATTCAGAGGAAACAGGATGGATATCACAGTCAGCATAAACGGCATTGAGGTGGTCGGCGAGCGCTCACTTGAAAAGGACCTGATAGCAGTCGGCGAGAAAGTACATGTGCTGATTTACAGGCTGTATATATTCGACGAAGAGAAAACATACCTGATGGAAAACAGCGAGATGCAGGAGCAGGATGTATTCTATATTTAGATACAAGAATAGTCTAAAGCTTGTGATTGAAAGAGGAAGCAGAGGGAGATAAATGAAGATAGAAAACAAAAAAATCCTACACACGGACATCCTCATAATAGGAGGTGGCACGGCGGGCTGTTATGCAGCGCTCACCATCCGTGAGAAATCGGATTATTCGATTATAATTGCAGAGAAAGCGAACATAAAGCGAAGCGGATGCCTTGCAGCAGGTGTCAATGCGATAAATGCATACATAGTAAAGGGCAGAAAGCCTGAGGACTATGTAGACTACGCAAAAAAGGATGCTGACGGCATAGTAAGGGAAGACTTACTCATGACTATGTCAGAGGGCTTAAACCGTGTGACGGACAAGATGGAAAAGCTTGGACTTGTCATATTAAAGGATGAAAACGGTGAGTATGTAGCAAGAGGAAACCGAAATATCAAGATAAACGGCGAGAACATGAAGCCGCTTTTGGCAGAAGCTGTATCAAAGCTTACGGACTGTACAGTGATAAACAGAATCAATATCACGGACTATATAGTTGAGAACAACACCATAAAGGGTGCATACGGATTTTCAATCGAGGATGCTACAGCCTATGAAATCAGGGCTAAAAAGGTGCTCTGTGCTACAGGCGGAGCGGCCGGTTTATACAGACCAAACAATCCCGGCTTTTCAAGGCACAAGATGTGGTATCCACCTTTCAACACAGGCGCCGGATATGCGATGGGCATAAGAAGTGGAGCTGAGATGACCACCTTTGAGATGAGATTTATCGCACTCAGATGCAAGGACACAATTGCACCGACAGGAACAATTGCACAGGGAGTCGGGGCAAAGCAGGTCAATTCACTTGGAGAGGTTTACGAGACAAAATACGGCCTCACCACATCAGAGCGTGTATACGGAACGGTCATGGAAAATCTCGAGGGAAGAGGTCCTTGCTACCTAAGGACAGAGGGCATCTCACCACAGCAGGATGAGTCATTAAGAAAGGCATATCTCAACATGGCACCAAGCCAGACACTCAAGTGGGTGGAGGCAGGTAAGAATCCAAGTGAGCAGAATGTGGAGATAGAGGGCACCGAGCCGTATATCGTAGGTGGGCACACAGCGAGCGGCTACTGGGTAAATACCGAGCGTGAGACTACAATCCACGGACTTTATGCTGCTGGAGATGTGGCAGGAGGATGTCCACAGAAATACGTTACAGGAGCTATGGTAGAGGGTGAAATTGCTGCGATAGATATGGTTTCAAAGCTTGATGCAGATACCTCCGATGGAAGTCTTGGCACATCGGCATTTGATGAGAAAAAGGCGCTTGACGCAAAAGCTTCAGAGTACGACCATTTCCTCACTGAAAGGTCTCAGATGTTTACAACAGAGGCAATCGAGGAAGCCATGCAGAAGGTCATGGACAACTACGCAGGCGGTATTTCCACACATTATCAGTTCAACGGCAAGCAGCTTGCCTGGCAAAGGAAAAGATAAATCATCTGATAGAGCTGACCGGTGATTTATATGCATCGGATATGCATGAGCTTATGTTCATATATGAGCTTAAGGAGAGGCTTACTGTATGTCTTTCGGTCATAGCACATCTTGGTGCGAGAAAGGAGACCAGATGGCACAGCTTTGCCGAGAATCTGGATTATCCGGGCAAGAGTGATGACTGGATGAAATACGTCAATTCCAGATACGAAAACGGGCAGCTTCACATGATTTACAGAGAGCTTGTCGGAAGGGAGGCGCGTTATGAGCATAATGATTGATAAAGCAAAGTGTAAGGGCTGTGGCATGTGTACAAGTGTATGCCCCGGAAGCCTGATATATCAGGATTCAGAGAAAAAAGCCTTTATCAAATATCCTAAGGACTGCTGGGGCTGTGCCTCATGCATCAAGGAATGTCATTTTGGCGCTATTGCTCTTTATCTTGGAGCAGACATAGGAGGCATGGGAAGTCTCATGACAGTAAAAAGCACACCGGACACGCTGACCTGGGATATCAAAAAGCGCGACGGAAGCAAGGAAGAGATTCTTATCAACAAGAAGGAATCCAATAAATATTAAAGAAAAGGATGGTAACAGACATGGGTGAATTATCACATCTTGACGAACTCGAAGCAGAGGCAATATACATAATACGTGAAGTAGCCGCAGAGTGCGAGAAGCCGGTTATGTTGTACTCAATTGGAAAGGACAGCTCGGTAATGCTTCATCTTGCAATGAAGGCGTTTTATCCGGAGAAGCCGCCATTTCCGTTTTTACATGTAAATACAACCTGGAAATTCCATGAGATGATAGAATTCAGAGATCGCATTGCTAAGGAAAAGGGCATCGAGATGCTTGAATATATAAATCAGGATGGCGTAAAGCAGGGCATTAATCCATTTGACCACGGCTCAGCATACACAGATATCATGAAGACACAGGCGCTCAAACAGGCGCTTGACAAATACGGCTTTACGGCAGCGTTTGGCGGCGGCCGAAGAGACGAGGAGAAATCAAGAGCCAAGGAGCGAATCTTCTCCTTCAGAAATGAAAACCACGCATGGGATCCAAAGAACCAGCGCCCGGAGATGTGGAAGCTCTACAACTCCAGAATCAAAAAGGGCCAGGAGGTGCGAGTTTTCCCACTGTCAAACTGGACAGAGAAGGATATCTGGCAGTATATAAAGAGAGAGAATATCGAGATTCCTTCACTTTACTTTGCAAAGGAAAGACCTGTTGTATACAGAGACGGCAACATCATCATGGTAGATGACGACAGAATGAAGCTTCGTCCGGGTGAGAAAATCCAGATGAAGAGTGTACGTTTCAGAACTCTCGGCTGCTATCCACTGACAGGTGGTGTGGAGTCGACAGCGGATACACTTGATGAGATTATTGATGAGACACTCAGTGCTGTTTCCTCAGAGAGAACCACCCGTGTCATAGACAACGAGGCGGCAGGCAGCATGGAAAGAAGAAAGAGGGAGGGATATTTCTAAAATGAGCGGATTACTTAAATTTATTACATGCGGAAGCGTGGACGACGGAAAATCAACTCTGATCGGACATATATTATACGATTCAAAGCTGCTCTATGCAGATCAGGAAAAGGCATTGGAGCTTGACAGTAAGGTCGGAAGCCGTGGCGGCGCCATCGACTACTCACTCCTCCTCGACGGACTGATGGCAGAGAGAGAGCAGGGAATCACAATCGATGTGGCTTATCGTTACTTCACAACAGATAAGAGAAGCTTTATCGTGGCAGATACACCGGGCCATGAGGAGTACACAAGAAACATGGCTGTAGGTGCATCCTTTGCAGACCTTGCTGTAATTTTAATAGATGCAAAGCAGGGCGTATTGGTTCAGACAAGAAGACACGCAAGAATCTGCGCGCTCATGGGAATCAACTACTTTGTATTTGCTGTAAACAAGATGGATCTTGTAGGCTACGACGAGAAGCGTTTCGATGAAATCACAAAGCAGATTATTGAGCTTACAAAGGAACTAGAACTCAAAAATGTAGTAATAATTCCTGTTTCTGCAACAGAGGGTGACAATGTCACAACAAAGTCAGAAAATATCCCATGGTACAAGGGACCTGCTCTTTTATCATACCTTGAGGATGTTGACATAAAGGATGAGAACGAGGAAGAAGGCTTTTACATGCCTGTACAGAGAGTCTGCCGTCCTGATCATACCTTCCGTGGATTCCAGGGCCAGATAGAGGCCGGAGAGGTAAAAGTGGGCGATGAAATCACCACACTGCCAAGCAATGAGACTGCCCATGTAAAGAGCATCCATGTGGGTGATAAGCTAAGCGATAGCGCATTTACAGGCCAGCCGGTTACAATCCAGCTTGACAGAGAGGTGGACGTATCAAGAGGCTGCGTGCTCACAATCGGTTCAGGAGCAAAGGTGGCTTCATCTATCACAGCTACAATACTCTGGATGGATGACGATGAGCTCTTTAATGGAAAGAATTTCTTCTTCAAGCTAGGTACCAAGTCAATACCGGGCATCGTAACAGAGATAGAGCATACCATCGATGTAAACACAGGTGAGGAAAAGCCTGCCGACAAGCTTAAAAAGAACGAGATAGCAGTTGTAAAGATTGCATTCTCGGACAAGATAGTCTGCGATAAGTTCAAAAATCACAAGACACTCGGTGAGTTCATCTTAATCGACCGTGTGACCGATATGACATCTGCCTGTGGTGTGGTTGAAGAGGTACACACAGAGGAAAGCGGCCTCTACGAGGGCAGAGTAGACAGAAACGTAAGAGCTGCAATCAAGGGCCAGAAGGCAATCACCGCCGTATTCGTAGACGGAGTGGATGGGGTAAACCGTGGCTTTGTGGAGGATGTCGAGAAAGCCTTAAATATAGACGGACGCCATACTTATCTCTACGCACCAAAGGAGGGTGAGGACTTCGTAAATGTAGTCAAGCACCTAAGCCATGCAGGAATACTCGTACTTCTGCTCATCAGCCAAAAGCAGGAGAAGGAGCTTGCAGCCGACAAAGTTGAGTTCACAAAGGACTGGAACAAAAACGGCAGAGATGTGGACAAGGCTGCGGAGTTTATCAAAAAGCAGTCAGTATATGACGGCGTGATCGTAAACACAAGTGAGTATATCTAATAAAAAGGGTACTTGATTTCTCAAGTACCCTCATGTATAATCTACTTAGAAAGTGAATCGGATATGACTCCGATTTGCCCTCAGTGTTAAAATGTTATAAGAATAGCATCCTAAACTTTGGACGGTGTGGGATGCTATTTCTTTTTATTATTATGATTGTCTATGTATGACAGAGCCGCAAAAACAACTAATATTTCCACGTTGAAAAGCACGCCCCAATGTGGTAAAATTGACAAAGATAATTTAAAGAAAACACACAGGAGGATTAACATACAATGGAAAGCTACAAGAGCGAATTTATAGATTTCTACCTGCTCCTTTATCTTAACCCTTGTGAATGCCCTCAAATGCTTGATTTTACAGGCTTTGAGGGCATTTTTAATTTGAGAGGAAACTATCGTAACTTATCATAAAATGGTGTAATTTGATGAAAAAAGTGTGTAGTAAAGTGTGTAGTAATTCGTAGGAAGGATACGCTAAATATCAAGAGTGGCAGTTGATTCGTCCATGTGTTTGTAGAGATACAGATGCATGGACTTTTTTATTTTGGTTACCGGCACAGATGCCGGAGAAAGAGAGGATTATATGACAGAGAAGATTAGAGAATACAGTATGAACGGAGCACTGATTATCGGTGTGGATAATGGCTACGGAAATATGAAAACAGCCAGAAGATGCTTTAAGACAGCAATTGCAAAGTATGACAGCGCACCTGTGTTAAGCAGAGATTATATCGAGTACGATGGTGGATATTATGTCATTGGAGAGGGAAGAAAGGGGTTTGTGGCAGATAAGCAGACTGATGACGACAATTATATGCTGACACTTGCGGCTATTGTAAAGGAACTGGAAGCAAGAGGAATGACAGACTCTGTAAACAGGGCAAGGATTCATCTTGCAGTTGGGCTTCCTCTGAAATGGGTGCAGGCACAGAGGGAGGACTTTAAGAGATATATGCTTAGAAACAGCAGTGTGGAGGTCGGCTATAAGGACAGACTTTATTGTATTGAGTTTGCAGGATGTACGGTTATGCCGCAGTGTTACTCGGCAGTGACAGAGAATCTGAAGGATTTTGCAGGTGTAACGCTTCTTGCAGATATTGGAAACGGTACCATGAATCTGATGTATCTGAATAACGGTAGACCAATGGAAAGCAAGGCATGGACCGAGAAGCTTGGTGTGTTCCAGTGCTTTCAGAAGATTCACAATATGGTGCAGGACAAAACGGGAGACAATCTTATGGATGATGTAATTGATAATATTCTCCGTAGCGGAAAGATTGAACTGCCGGATCCCCATGCATCACTCGTGGAAAAGGCTATTTGTGACTATGTGGAGGAGATTTTTCAGAAGCTTCGTGACCATGAATATAATGAGAAGCTGATGAAGGTTTACTTCATGGGTGGCGGAGCAAGGCTGGTTGAAAATTTCGGCGAGTACAATCCTGAAAATATAGTCTTTAACAATGATATCAGGAAAGAGCAGGCAGAAGGTAGGTGAGGCAATATGACAAAGCACTACAGGAATCACAACATCCGTTTCAATATGACGGATGAGGGAGGCGTGCAGGCGTGGGAACGCCTGCATTCCGCTGAAGTGGAACAGGACTTTAAGTCGCAGAATGCTTTTGTGGTGGCTGCGATTAATGATTATTATGAAAGGCATCTTGCCAAGAAAAACGATCCATATCTGGAGAGTCGGGAAAAGGAAGATGCCTTTGCAGACAGACTGGTGCAGACTGTGGAGCAGAAGCTTCTTTCAAATCTTCCGGCACTTGCAGCCATGTATCAGATGCAACAGCAGGCATTTTTTCAGGCGGGACTGCAGGCTGGTGGGATAATGCCTTATCCGTATCAGCAGGGAAATCCGGGAGCTGAGGCATCGGTGGGGGTAAAGCTAGTTACGGAACCGATACAGGGCAGTGAACAACCGATAGAAGTTGTAAAGCAAGAACTGTCGGAGCCAGAAGAGAATGAGTTTCTGGATTACTCGTTTGGTGTGTAAATTATGGATTCGTGTTGATTTTCAATTGATAAAAGAAGAAGTGGCATGATATAATTAACCACACAATGAGTGTGTGAGATAAAGGTTCAGATACCACTTCGAACGGTGGAAGAGTGGGAAGCGGGTCGAAGAAAGCCTCCTGAATATATTCCACGGTTGAAAAAGTATCAGATTATGTATGAACAGCAATTTGGGAAGCAAAACAAGAAGGAACACGATGATACTGTTTGAGGTCACAGTTTGTGACCTCAAAAGAAGGGAGAGGTGGAAGAAGATATCTGCCATATGTTTTTACAGAACAAGGTATTGCAATGCTTTCTGCGGTGCTGAGGAGTGATATTGCAATACAAGTCAGTATCAGGATAATGGAAACATTTGTTGAAATGCGTAAATATATGGCAAACACGTCACTTTTGTATGATCGCATGAATGCAATAGAAGAAAGACAGATAACTTATCAAAATGAAACAAATGAGAAATTTGATAAAGTATTTGCATATATTTCTGACCACGAAGAATCACAGCAGAAAATCTTTTTTGATGGACAGATATATGATGCGTTTAGCTTACTGATAGATCTGGTAGCTAGTGCAACGAAAAGTCTTGTATTGGTCGATAATTATGTCGATGTGGGAACTTTAAATATTCTGTCCAAGAAGAAAGAGAATGTATCGGTAACGATTTACACAGTTAGAAAAACCAGATTGTCAGAAAAAGATATTGAAACTTTCAATCAACAGTATCCCAAACTTGAAGTGAACTACACAGGTGTATTTCATGACAGGTTTTTAATCATTGATGACAAAAAAGCGTATCACATTGGTGCATCATTAAAAGATGCAGGAAAGAAATGTTTTGCTATAAGCTTATTAAACGATTCTGGTGTGATATATGATATTTTACAGAGGCTGGATATAGAAACAGAAGAAAACGAATCATAAAGAGGGATAATGACTTGGGTGGGTAACACCCAAGTCCCCCCCAAGTCACCCCCCCAAGTCTAACAGACTGATATTACAGAAAGAATTCTATTGTTTTGTAATGAGGGTAGAAGCAAGAAGGATATAGCCGATGATAATCAATTCAATTATCCAAGTAAACATCGGCTACATTCCCGGGTACAATTGCAGTAAAGACAGAAAGACACACCATCTACAAAGGGGATGGTGTGTCTTTCTGTCTGGGGGTCTCGGGGGCGTAGCCCATGAGCAGGTAGCACCGATGGCGCATCGGAAAGGGAATAGAAGATTTCAATAAGTAGTAGAGATGTGAAAAAAAGCAGTCCGAAGCGGTAAGCGAAGGGCTGCTTTTGTCTGTCTGACGGAGTCTTTTTTCCGTCAGGCAGACCTGTGGGGATGATGTGCCCTGCTGACGAAGCATCGCTTACACAAAGGCTACGAAGAAATACCAAGACGGATGCAGATGATAGCGGTTCTTATGGACAGTATAGCTATAACAGATACAGTTTAGACAACATCTGCAACCAAATGGCTACAAAGCAGAGCAACAGTAGAACCACAACAGGGGCATGACACTGCAATTTACCGGTGCAGACCACAATTTCTATTAGTATGTAGCCATAATCCGGTGCAATCGTAGCCAAAACACAATAACTGAAAATACCAAAAAATGAAGCCATGAAACAATTGGAAGAAAAGGCAGCAATGCCAATTCAACCAATGAGTTTTGTGGCTTTTTTTACAGATAAAAAGAAGGAGGACACTATGGGGAAACGAACAAGAGACGAGGTAATCTATTCTCGTGTGGATTACCGTGTAAAACAGGAATTTGAATCACAGATGAAGGAGAGCGGATATAAGACTTCCGCTGATTTCATCGACTATCTGCTCCGGGGCAACAAGCAGGCAGATTGACGGGACAACATTAAAGCAGTTTATGGAGGTCATGAATGAGGTCTGCTACGAACTGAAAAAGCAGGGAGTCAATATCAACCAGCTGGCAAGGAATATCAATGCCTATCCGGATTTGATATCCATGACAGCATTTGAACCGTTCCAGAGAGTATTCCGGCGGTTGGAAGACTCAGTATTAAAACTATATGAAAAGGTGGTGAGTTAGATGGCAGTATATGGAAATGTCAATGTAAAATATGCTCCATGCAAGTCTGTGGCACAGCTTCACAGTGCTGCAGATTATATTCTGGGGAAGAAGAAGGAACAGCTAAGTTCCAGTGTTATCAAGACAAAGTCGGAGTTATATAATGCTTTTGGCTGCAATCGGGATAACTTTGCAAACAGTGTCCTTATGACAAGGAAAATGCATCAGAAGAAGTATAGCCGGTTCTTCCCGCGGGACATTCTGGCACAGAAGCTATCAATATCCTTTCATCCGGAGGACAATGATAAGCTGACTTATGCAGAGGCTTACAAGATGGCAGAGGACTTTGCTCGTGAGTTCTTCTGGAAAAAGGGATTTGAGGTATTGTTTGCGGTTCATGTGGATACGGAGCATGTTCACGTGCATTTTCTGGTAAATAACTGTAATCAGAAGGATGGTTCTTCCTTTCGGAGAGGTCCGAAGGAGCTGGTGGAAATGTCGGAATATTTTGGAGAACAGTGCAGGAGCCGGGGCTTGACACACTCTGTCCGTGACAGCTTCTACAATCCGGATAAGACCAGGGAGAAACGCACCTTAGCGGAAAATCATATGCAGAAAAGGGGAAAACTTTCTTTCAAGGATGAAATGCGTGTGTATATCAGACTTGCCATGAATGATCCGACCACGCAGAACATTCATGATGTGGTGAATATGTTAGAAAGAACCTATCATATGAATGTAAGGCTGAAAGGTAATACCATTAGCTATGCCCTTCCCTATCGTAGCAGTAATGGAGGCAAGGTAAAGGCAGTACGAGGCAGTAAGCTTGGTAAGCGATTCACGGTTGCAGGCATCAGGGAGTATATGAAACAGAAGGAAAAAGAGGATTGGTTTGATTATCCAAGGCAGGAGCAGGACATCGAGCATTCCAGTCAGTCCATGAAGGATTATCCAGATGGGAAGAGGATGAGGAGGAAGTGAAGGAGTCTGCTTCTAAGGCTAAAAAGCAGATACCAACACAGGAGTCACAGCCGACCAGAAAACCGGATGTTTCTGTATATGAGGCATATGACGAGTTTCAGGAAAAACATGAGATACCGGAGAATGACGAGTCTTTCTTTTATGGTGCTGCATTTGATGACTTCAATAAAGAGTGGCAGGGACTTGATGCAGGCGCAGGCTCGGTAAGTACTGAGTTTGGCACAACAAATAACTCAACCGACGCAGAACCATATAATGAGGATGAGTTAGACGAATTACTTGATAACAATTCGTCAACGGTGCCGGTTCAAAATAAGCCGTTTCCATCTCCAGCAGAATACCGCAAGCTCTCTCTGGAAAAACGTGCTAAACTTCTTCCGCCACCTTCTGATGACCGAATTGAAGAACTAAAGAAGTATCAGGACAGAATGGGATATACCGAAGAATCCATGCGGAGTATGCGTTACAAGATGTCTGTATATGATGATTTTACCGAGGAATATGATTATCGTGTGAAATACAACAGAAATCATTCTTCAGAGGAGCAGCTAAAAGCACAAGCGGAACAACAGATAATCACACCGGTTCGTAGACGTGGGCGTGGCAGATGACAAGGCTTTGATTGCCTTTCAAACTCACTTTCGGTAAGAAAAACTCCATTGCACATAAAATGATTTTGAGCTATAATTTTAATGGATTTTTGTATGAAAGGCGGGTATGATATATTACCAAACATTATGCTGGTAGGAGCAGAGCAAGAGTTATCACAGACGGGAAAAGAACACCGTTTGAAAGAAGCTATTGCCCCCGTAGCGGAAAAGTATGATTATATCATTATAGACACGCCGCCCTCTTTGGGTGTGTTGACCGTAAACGCATTTACGGTGGCAGGTGATATTCTGATACCGACCACAGCGGCATATTTGCCACAACAGGAATTAACCAGCTTAACGAAACAGTAAGGAGCGTACAGCGGTACTGCAATCCTAATGTAAAGATAACGGGTATTCTGTTTACAAGGTTCAATCCGAGAGCAAACATCAGCAAGCAGATAAAGGAACTTACGGAACAGTTGAGCGAGTACATTTCTGCACCGATATATAAGACCTATATTCGGTCAGCGGTAGCGGTAGAGGAAGCACAGGCAAACAGAACAGATATATTTGAGTATGCGGAGAAGTCCACCGTATCAGAGGACTATAAAGCCTTTATAGAGGAATTTTTGAAAGGAGAGGTAGAGAGTAATGGCAGGAAAGGCAAAATTTGACCAAGAAGCGGCGTTTAAGTCGATTATAGGTGCAGGAGCAAGCGAGGGTTCAGAGAAGCCAGCGGCAAAAGGCAGACCAAAAGCGGAGTGGGAAACAAAGAAGCCCATAAAAAAGCGTGTGAGCATTGGAACGAGGGTGGCTTAGCAAAGGTTTGGATAGATAAGGACGGGTATCTTTGTATCGAATATGAAAGCGGCGAATGGTGGCACTACAACGATAAAGGAGAGTGGTGGTAGATGAAAGTAGGAAAGTATCAGATAGGACGTTTCCATGCGATTATTCGCAAGGAATACGCAGACGGAAGTGTTGACTATTGGCAGGGATATAAGACATTATTAAATGAAGAATGAGGTGAAGAGAATGAATAAGAAACAAAAGAAAATATTTTTTTGTGTTTGTATGATTTTTTTTCTGTTTTTAATTGTTACTATATATTTATTGAAGCAGAAATCACCATATGAATATTTGAAAGAACAAAAAGGAATGACAGCACAAACTACTGCAAATGAATGTTTGGAAGAAATTCGATTCGACAATAAATATATAGTGTTTTTCATAAATGAGAATGGAAATCTATCATGTGCAGTTATGAAGAAGAAGATATTTTCTTATGAAATATTAAGAATTAGTGGAGAACTATCACAGAGCAAGAATAGTAAAAATTATTTATTTAGTTCATACGAAGATAATGGATATAAATGGATTGATTGGGGTGTGATAAATGATAGTGATATTGAATCAGTATTATCTAATGATAACAAGATGAATATTATTGATAATTTGCAGTATTCATTTAGAATATGTTGGATTATTGGAAACGGAGAAGAGAATACGCCACCAGAGCATGAAGAAATAAAAATAGGTAGTTCAATTTGAACTACCTATTTTTATGGTTAGTTTAATAATATATTCCGGTAATATTGCAAACTAAAGACCATTGATTTTTTACATTACTTAATGTAAATCCAGCCGAAACGCTATCACTTCCTACATTCATAGAAAC
>ENA-OQCN01000370-OQCN01000370.1-human-gut-metagenome-genome-assembly--contig:-NODE-370-length-24214-cov-3.457384_pt1 | contig 24214 bp, 34 predicted proteins | sample MGYA00242497_ERZ504576 | MGnify/ENA primary metagenome ERZ504576 (study PRJEB26092, sample SAMD00036296) | human gut metagenome | host: Homo sapiens | study: EMG produced TPA metagenomics assembly of... | reverse complement strand
CGCGAATCGTGCCATCATAGCAGCGGGTTTCCATGGAGTTATAAAGGCATTGGAACGTTTTACTGCCCGCACCATAAGGGTAGAACACATTGCTGCAAAAGACTTAGCGAAGTTTTATAGTTGCAGTTTCCGAGTCGCAGTCCTGAGCAGTAGAAATATGATAAGCAGTGTCTAAAAGCACGAAGATAAAGCGATAAATTAAAAGCATTAATTCAATTAAAAGTTTTGGACAGTGAAGCTTATCAAGTACCATTAAAATATCAGGCATTGGTGTATTCAGAGAAAGGAAATACAGGCAGGATACAGCAGCAAGTGCAGTCAGGATTAATTGAAGGGCATAAAATGCGCCATACGTGCTTCCGGTTAAGTACCAGTTTCCGATTTTTATAGCAAATAAATCGAGTGGTTTTTGTTTCACGTTTACAAGAATCGCCAGTGTACTCAAAAATAAAAATGCCAGTGGAACACTTAAGAAATGAAGATAGCGAAAAAGGGGGATTCCACCTTTCCATACAGTGAGAATCCCCGTTACTGCTAAAACAATTCCTGCAATTACCATGGAACGACTCATTACACAGATAATTAATGTAATCACGGCAAAAGCGAATTTTTCTGCGGCATTTTCATATCTGAGTCTGGAAGTATAACAAAGTTTATCAATTGTAATCATTCAAGACTCCTTTCTTGTGACAGGCGAAAGAATCATTCACCCTTTCCAAGCTTTTTACGCTCTACAAAACGTCCCATGAAGAAAGCAAGGACGCCGACACCGATAGAAGACTGTACACAGAACAGTAAACTTTCTACCTCACCCGGAAGTTCATGTCCAAGCATTTTTTCTAAAATTGGTTCTGCAATTGGCTGGAAAGAAGAGTCGACTTCTTCAACAACCTGGCTTCCGGCATCATCAGATCCGCCGAATTCAGCATCCTTTAAAGCAAATAATGGAATAAAGGCAATTAATAAAATAATAACCAATAAGGTAATGACTTTCTTTTTCATATTATTTTGCCTCCTTCATAAATCCGATTGCGCGAAGCTCCGGTTTTGCATAAGTTTCAAGTGCCATAATGATTAATACAGTTAAGATACCTTCGATAATTGCAAGCGGTACCTGAGTTGGTGCAAATACAAGTAAGAATTTACCCATTGCATTTAAAATGGTTGTATCAGCGTGATGAGCAAGTGCCATCTGAACTGCAGTTACACAGTAAGTAAATAAATCTCCTAAAGTTGCAGATAAGAAAATAGCAACCATTTTATTTACTTTGCATTTCTGACAGACTTTATAAATTGCAAAGGTTACAAATGGTCCGGCAATTGCCATGGAGAACGTGTTTGCTCCGATTGTAGTTAAACCGCCGTGTGCAAGTAAGATTGCCTGGAATAATAAAACAATAATTCCAAGAATGGAAACTGCACTTGGTCCAAATAAGATAGCGCCAAGACCGGTTCCTGTCATATGAGAACAACTTCCGGTAACGGAAGGAATTTTCAAAGAAGAGATAACGAATACGAAAGCACCGGACATAGCCAATAAGGTAATCAGGTTGCGGTGTTCATTTAATGTTTTCTTGATGGAGAAAAATCCGGCTGCAAGAAATGGCAGACAAAGGACTCCCCAGGCAACGCAGTATCCTGCAGGAAGATAGCCTTCCATGATATGCATAGCTGCTACGTTTGGAACAATACCAAACATAAGTGCAAATGCGGTAGCAAATGCGATGACGTGTTTTTGTTGTTTGTTCATTTTCATGACTCCTTTAACGTGATAAAGATTTAAAATAAAAAAACCTGCGGAAGAATTCCGGCAGGCCAAGTTGAGAATAAAAAACAGACTACGACTGTGTAGAGTGTTTTCATTCTTACACAAGGCCATCGTTCGTAACCATGTGTAAATCGTATGCAGCAGGCAGGTCTTCTGACTTAAGCGTCATTGCAGCATTTCGCCTTCCCGGTTCCCCAGTGGCAATGATGAAATGTGCTCTGCTAGTTACAGCGGCGTGACCGTGCGGGAATTGCACCCGGCTTTCCTATTATTCCGAAAAAAACGGACACCTGTGTACATTCAATTCTTTGTCTATTGTATTATTTCTCAAAGTATTTGTCAATTCATTTTTAGGCAAAAACCGACAAAAAACCTTAGGTTGCACCGAGGTACATTCTGTGCTAAGATGAACCAAGGATAAGCGAGAAAAAGCTTAAAAATATAAGAGGCGGAGTGAAGAGAAAATGAGTATTTCCATGATTGGAATTGATCACAGCAAAGCATCTGTAGATATCCGTGCAAAGTTTCTTTTACAAAGAAAAGAGCAATAGAGGCAATGAAAAAGTTAAAAGAAGAACACGGTATCTTAGGATGCATTATTTTATCCACCTGTAACCGGATGGAAGTTTGGGTCAGCACGCAGGATGACGAAGAAATTTCTCTGTATGATTTTTTATGCAAAGAAAAAGAAGTAGAAAAAGATGAGTATCAGGATTATTTTATGAAACGTGAAAATGAAGAGGCAGTTCGGCATTTGTTTTATTTAACCAGTGGATTAAAATCGCAGATTCTTGCTGAGGATCAGATTATTACACAGGTAAAAGATGCGCTGACTTTAGCAAGAGATGCCTATTGTACAGATAACGTACTTGAAGTACTGTTTCGTATGGCGGTTACAGCGGCGAAGAAAGTAAAAACAGAAGTAACGTTTTCAAGAGCCAATACTTCTGTGATTCATCAGGCAATGGAACGCTTAAAAAATCAGGGATTTTCGTTTGAGGGAAAAACCTGTATGGTAATTGGAAATGGTGAAATGGGAAAAGTGACGGCACTTGCTTTAAAAGAAGCCGGAGCAGACGTAACCGTAACCGTACGTCAGTATCGAAGTGGTGTTGTAAACATTCCACAGGGATGTAAACGCATTAATTATGGAGAACGAATGGAACTTCTTCCTGATTGTGATCTGGTTGTTTCAGCAACAGCCAGTCCGAATTATACCTTGACAAAAGAAAACTTTGAGGAAATTAAGTTAGATGCAGCATCTGTCGTTTTAATTGATTTGGCTGTTCCAAGAGATATTGACCCTGAAGTAGGAAAATTACAAAATGTTTCCTTATATGATATTGACAGTTTCCGAATTGATGCAGCGTCTCCAAAACTTCAGGCGAGTATGCAAAAAGCAGGAGAAATCTTGGATGACCAGATGAAAGAATTTTATGACTGGTTTAATGGCAGAGATATTTTCCCGAGGATTGAAGAGATTAAAGCCGATGCCGTAGAGGATTTAAACTTACGAATTACCAAAATTTTAAAAAAGACTCCAATGGAACAAAAAGACAGAGAAAGCCTTTTAAGAGCGATTGATACGGCTGCCGGAAAAGTGGTAAATAAAATGATTTTCGGGCTTCGTGATTCTCTGGAACAAGAAGCATTTTTAGACTGTGTGGAGGGACTGGAAAAAATATATGAAAGCTGATGAAAAAAAATATTTTCCGATGTTTGTGGATTTAACACAGAAAAAAGTAACTGTGATTGGCGCAGGTAATATTGCAAAACGAAGAATCGAAACTTTGCTTTCCTTTGCCGGTACAATTGAGGTGATTGCACCGGGATGCCTGTGAAAGAATAAAAGAACTGGCAAAAGAGGGCAGACTGGTCTGGAAAGAAAAAGAGTATGACAGGGAAGACTTATATGATGCAGATTTAGTGCTCTCCGCGACAAATAATGAAAAGGTAAACAATGATGTTTACAGTGCATGTAAATGTCTTGGGATTTCAGTCAATACAGCAAGCAACCGAATGAAATGTGATTTTTATTTTCCATCAATTCTTCAGAAAGAAGAAACGGTGATTGGATTAAATAGTGCAGGAAATCCTGCAAAAACAAAAAATGTGAGAAAAGAAATGCAAAAATGGATAGAAGAAGCAGGGGAGAAGCATGAGTAAAAAAGTGATAATTGGCAGCCGTGAGAGCCGGCTTGCAGTAATTCAAAGTGAGATGGTAAGAGATTATATCCTTTCTTATAATAAAGACTGTGAAGTAGAACTGCTCACAATGAAAACTACAGGAGATAAGATATTAGACCGTACGTTAGATAAAGTGGGAGGAAAAGGGCTGTTTGTCAAAGAACTTGACAAGGCGTTGTTAGAAAAAAAGAGTCAGCTTTCGGTACACAGCTTAAAGGATATGCCGATGGAAGTACCGGAAGAACTTCCGCTTTTAGCATTTTCCAAACGAGAAGACCCAAGAGATGTACTGGTACTTCCGGAAGGGATCAAAGAACTGGATGAATCAAAACCGATTGGCTGTTCAAGTCTCAGACGAACTCTTCAGCTAAAAGAACTGTATCCGAATATGAAATTTAAGAGTGTCAGAGGAAATGTACAGACCAGACTTAAGAAATTAGATGAAGGACAATATAGTGCGCTTGTACTTGCAGCAGCAGGATTGAAACGTCTGAAGCTGGAAAATAGAATCAGCCGTTATTTTGAACCGGAAGAAGTGCTTCCGGCAGCAGGGCAGGGGATTTTGGCAATTCAGGGAAGAAAGGATGAGGATTACTCTTATCTGGATGGCTATAATGATGAGGATAGTGAATGTGCAGCACTTGCAGAGCGTGCCTTTGTGCGTTACTTAGATGGTGGTTGTTCTTCTCCGGTCGCAGCACATGCAAAAGTAGAAAAAGACAAAATAATTTTGACCGGTCTGTATTATGAAGAAGAAAGTGGTGCATGGAGAAAAGCAAGTCTTAGAGGAAAAAGGGAAGAAGCAGAAGAACTTGGAATCCGTCTGGCTAAGCAGTTAAAACATCCGGGGAAAGTATGGCTGGTAGGAGCCGGTCCTGGAGATATTGGACTGTTTACCTTAAAAGGAATGGAAGTATTAAAAAATGCAGAAGTAGTGGTATACGATAGTCTGGTTGGACAGGGTGTGCTTTCTAAAATTCCAAAGGGAGTACGTCTGATTAATGTTGGAAAGCGTGCTTCTCATCATACCATGCCACAGGAACAGATTAATCAGGTACTTGCAGAAGAAGCAAAAAAAGGACTGCGTGTGGTGCGCTTAAAAGGTGGAGACCCATTTTTGTTTGGAAGAGGCGGAGAAGAATTGGAATTGCTTCATAAAGAGGGAATTCCTTATGAAGTTGTGCCGGGTGTGACTTCTTCAATTGCAGTTCCGGCATATAACGGAATCCCTGTAACACACAGAGATTTCTGCTCTTCTTTGCATATTATTACGGGACATAAGAAAAAGGGCGACACTTATGATATTGACTTTAAAGCCTTAGTAAATACCAAAGGGACATTGGTATTTTTAATGGGAGTCAGTGCTTTAGAAGATATCTGTAATTCTCTTTTGCAGGCAGGAATGGATGAAGAGATGCCTGCTGCAATTTTGCAAAAAGGAACAACAGCAGGTCAAAAAAGAATTGTGGCAACTGTCAGCACCCTTGCAGAAGAAGTGAAAAAACAGGGAATTGAGACACCGGCAATTATTGTGGTCGGAAAAGTATGTGCCCTTGCAGATGAATTTGCGTGGTATGAAAAACTTCCACTCTTTGGCTGTAAAGTACTTGTGACAAGACCAAAAGAGACGATTTCTTCCATGGCACATAAACTGCGTTTATTAGGAGCAGAAGTACTGGAACTTCCGGCAATTCGTACTGAGCCATTAGAAGACCAGAGTTTGTTAAAAGAGGCATTGAAAGAACTGGATTCTTATCAGTGGATTGCGTTTACCAGTCCAATTGGCGTTAAAGTATTTTTTGATGAAATGAAACAGAATAGTGTGGATGTCCGTAAATTGGGGCAGGTAAAAATTGCTTCCATTGGAAAAGGAACAAGAAAAGCCTTAGAAGAAAGAGGATTATTTGTAGATTTGATGCCGGCTGTATTTGATGGAGATTCTCTTGGAAAAGTATTGTGTGAAGTTTGTGAGGGAACAGAAAAAATTCTGATTCCGAGAGCAAAAATTGGTGGAAAAGAGATTTTAGCACAGTTAGCAAAGAAGCCGGGGCTTATTGTAAATGATGTACCGACTTATGATACCTTTTATGAAGAACAGGAAATCATTGACATTAAGAATCTATTTGAAAATGGAGAAATTCAGACCGCAGTATTCACAAGTGCTTCAACAGTAAGAGGATTTGTGAATGCAGTTTCGGGGCTTGATTTTGAGAAAGTAAGAGCTGCTTGCATTGGAAAACAGACCAAGGCAGAAGCCGACAGCTATGGTATGCAGACATTTATGGCAAAAGAGGCAACCATTGACAGTGTGACAGATTTGGTTGTAGACTTAAATAAAAAATAGGATATTCTCAGAATTCGAGAGTGCCCGATAAGTAAAATAAAGGAGTGAAGACCTCATGGATATGACAATCCGACCAAGAAGATTAAGAAAAAGTGAAACGCTGCGTAAGATGGTACGCGAGACAAGAATGGATAAAAGTTCTTTGATTTACCCATTGTTTGTAAAAGAGGGAGAAAACATAGAAGAAGAAATCCCATCTATGGAAGGACAGTATCGTTATAGTATTGACCGTCTGCCTTATGAATTAGAACGCCTGCAGAAAGCAGGAGTTGATAAAGTAATGTTTTTTTGGAATTCCGGATGTAAAAGATGAAGTAGGAAGCCAGGCCTATGCAGAAGACGGAATTGTACAAAAAGCCATTCGTGAAGCAAAAAAACAGTTTCCGGATATGTATTTGATTACCGATGTATGTATGTGTGAATATACCTCTCATGGTCATTGCGGTGTACTTTGCGGACATGATGTGGAAAATGATAAAACCCTTGAATTACTTGCAAAAACAGCGCTTTCTCATGTGCAGGCAGGTGCAGATATGGTTGCACCGTCTGATATGATGGATGGAAGGGTTGCGGCAATCCGCCATATTTTAGATGAAAATAATTATAAAGATACCCCAATTATGTCTTATGCGGTAAAATATGCTTCTGCATTTTATGGTCCATTCCGTGATGCAGCAGGTTCTGCTCCATCCTTTGGGGACAGAAAAAGTTATCAGATGGATTTCCACAACAGAAGAGAGGCAATCAAAGAAGCACTCTTAGATGTGGAAGAGGGCGCAGATATTATCATGGTAAAACCGGCGCTGTCTTATCTTGATATCATTCGTGAAGTCAGAGATACGATTGACCTTCCGGTTGCTGCTTATTCGGTAAGTGGAGAATATGCAATGGTAAAAGCAGGAGCAAAATTGGGATATATTGACGAAGAACGAATTATCGGTGAAATGGCAGTCAGCACATTCCGTGCCGGAACAGATATCTATCTGACCTATTTTGCAAAAGAAATCGCAAAACTTATGGATGAAGGGAGAATTGGATAATGACAAAATCACAAGAATTATTTAAACGTGCAGTAAATCGAATTCCAGGCGGAGTAAACAGTCCGGTTCGTGCTTATGGGGCAATCGGTGAGACTCCAAGATTTATACAGGGAGCAGTAGGAAGCAGTATTTTTGATGTGGACGGACAGAAATACCTGGATTATATCTGCTCCTGGGGACCGATGATTTTAGGACATAATCATCCGGTGATTCGTGATGCGGTAGTTCGTGCCTGTGAAAATGGATTGAGTTTTGGCTGTGCGACAGAACGGGAAGTAGAGATGGCAGAGTTTATCTGTGAGAGAATTCCGCATGTAGAGATGATTCGTATGGTAAATTCCGGTACGGAAGCAGTAATGAGTGCAATTCGTGTAGCAAGAGGATTTACCGGAAAATCAAAAATCATTAAATTTGCAGGTTGTTATCATGGACACTCCGATGCACTCTTAGTTAGTGCAGGAAGTGGAGTGATGACAAGTGGAGTGCCGGACAGCGCAGGTGTCCCAAAGGGCTGTACACAGGATACCATGATTGCAGTTTATAATGATTTAGAGAGCGTAAAACAGCTTTTAGAGGAAAGCAACGATGAGGTGGCTGCCGTAATCGTAGAGCCGGTTGGTGCAAACATGGGTGTTGTACCGCCAAAAGATGGATTTTTAGAGGGACTGCGTACGCTTTGTGATGAACATAAAGCACTGTTGATTTTTGATGAGGTCATTACCGGATTCCGTTTAAAATTCGGAGGCGCAGCAGAATACTTTGGAGTGACACCGGATTTGGTTACTTATGGAAAAATTATCGGTGCAGGTATGCCGGTTGGTGCTTATGGCGGAAGAAAAGAAATTATGGAAATGGTTTCCCCGGCAGGTCCGGTTTATCAGGCAGGAACGTTAAGCGGAAATCCGGTTGCGATGGCAGCAGGTCTGGCACAGTTAAAACTGTTATGGGAAGATCAGGATGTCTATACCAGAATTTACCGAAAAGGGGAGTACCTGTTTGAAGGAATCCAGAAAATCTTAAAAGAAAATGAAGTTCCTTATCAGGTCAACTATACGGCTTCTCTTGGTTGTATCTTCTTTACCAGTGAAAAGGTAACAGATTATACCAGTGCAAAAACAGCAGATACAAAAGCCTTTGCTGAATACTTTAAGTATATGCTCAATCATGGAGTACATCTTGCGCCGTCTCAATTTGAAGCAATGTTCCTTTCTGATGCGCATACACAGGAAGAACTGGACTTGACTTGGAACTGGTTGAGCAGTATTTAAAACATGGTAGAGTCTATGACATCAACACAAGTTGCATGCGGAGCGCTTCTCTTATTTGTATTTGCACTCGTCTGGTCAATGGTAAGGGAAAATAACAAAAGAAAAAAAGAAGTTTCTCGAAAAAATAAAGAAAAGCTGGGGAGCTGTCCCAACACGGAATATAGCTGGGATGAGTTAGAGCAGATATCGGCTTATCATAAAGCACAGCAAAAAAACAGCTTTGTGATAGATGAGATTACCTGGAATGATTTGGATATGGACCGGATTTTCATGTTGATGAATCAGACCGTATCGTCGGCAGGAGAAGACTATCTTTATGCAATGCTTCACAGACCGGAATTTTCAGAAGAGAGATTAAAGGAGCGGGAACGGCTGTTTTGTTTTTTGAAAAAGAAGAAAAGACAAGAATTCGTTGTCAGCAGATTCTTACAACGCTTCGTAAACCGAGAGGACTTTCTTTGTATCAGTCAATTCATGTTGAAAAAGACTGCCAAGTTGGCTCGCCGATACGGGAAATTCTTTCGTGCGTGCTCTTTTTTGCATCGCTTGTCGCATTTATGGTAGTTCCTGCTTATGGAGTGTTTGCATTTTTAGCAGTGAGTGGAATCAATATTATCACTTATCTAAAAGGGAAAGAAGAGATTAACCGGTATTTGGGTGGATTTCGCAGCGTGATGCAGTTAATCGGATGTGCAGACGCACTGGAAAAGGCAGGAATTTCGGAGCTTTCAGAGTATATAAAGAGGTTAAAAGACTGTAAAAAGGCGCTGGGCAGTTTTAGAAAAGGTTCGTTTTTAGTGGTTAACATGATGGAATGGAAACCGGTCCGGAAGCGGTGATGCTTGACTATATCCGAATGATGACGCACATTGATTTGATTAAATTTAATTCGATGATGAAGGCAATGAGAGAGCATCAAAAAGAAATCGAAGAGATGATAGAAATTTTTGGACTGTTAGATGCCTGTATTTCAATTGCATCTTTCCGGGAACTTCTGCCGTATTATTGCAGTCCAAAATTTGATTCCGATAAAAAGAGGGCAGTATTAGACGTAGAAAATCTGTATCATCCGTTGATTTTGGAACCGGTGGCAAACAGTATAAAGACAACGAAGGCGGTGCTTGTAACAGGCTCAAATGCCTCTGGGAAGTCAACCTTTTTAAAGATGGTTGCAATCAATGCAATTTTGGCGCAGACCATTCATACCTGTATGGCTACAGAATGTAAAATGTCTTATTTTCGTGTGATGACGTCTATGGCACTCCGGGATGATTTGGAAAGCAAAGAAAGTTATTATATTGTCGAAATTAAGTCTTTAAAACGGATTTTAGATTCCGCAAAAGAAGAAACACCTCTGCTTTGTATTGTGGATGAAGTACTTCGTGGAACAAATACCATTGAGAGAATTGCAGCTTCTTCTGAAATTCTGGCCTCGCTTTGTCTTCCGCATGTCCTTTCTTTTGCAGCAACACATGATATAGAACTGACTTACATGTTGGAAGAGTATTATACAAATTATCATTTTGAAGAAGAAGTAAAAGAAGACGATGTCAAATTTAATTATCTTCTAAAAAAAGGAAGAGTGACCACAAGAAATGCAATTCGGCTTTTAAAAATGACAGGATATGACGATTCAATTGTAGAAGCTTCAAAAAATGCAGTTGTCCGATTTGAACAAGAGGGCAGTTGGAAGAAAGTAGGAGAAAATTAGATGTTTGTAAAGATATATACGGATGGTGCTGCAAGAGGAAATCCGGATGGACCAGGCGGATACGGATGTGTTCTGCATTACACCGATGCAAAGGGAGAACTACATGAAAAACGGTTATCAAAAGGATATGTGCGGACCACAAACAACCGGATGGAACTGATGGCTGCAATTGCAGGTTTTGAAGCATTAAAATGTCCGTGCGAAGTGGAACTTTATTCAGATTCTAAATATTTAGTGGATGCGTTTAATCAGCACTGGATTGATGGATGGTTAAAAAAAGGTTGGAAGCGTGGAAAAATGAACCAGTCAAGAATACAGATTTATGGAAACGTCTGTTAAAGGCAAAAGTGCCTCATAAAGTAACATTTATATGGGTGAAAGGTCATGACGGCCATGAAATGAATGAGCTTTGTGATTTTCTCGCAACCACGGCTGCAGATGGAACAGATTTAAGTGTGGATGAGGGAATCTGATAAAAATCAGGGAAGTTTCGGATTTTGAGAAAAGAATATTTCTTGAAACCTGAAAACTTCCTGTGCTATTATAAAAAACAAACGTGTTACACTTTTATATATTTTTTAAAGTGGAAACATTTGGAAACATCAGGAGGTAGAACCGTGCAGAAATACGGAGTAAACGAACTTCGAAAAATGTTTTTGGAGTTCTTTGAAGGAAAAGGCCATTTGGCTATGAAGAGTTTTTCTCTTGTTCCTCATAATGACAAGAGCTTATTATTAATCAATAGTGGTATGCACCACTTAAGCCATATTTTACAGGGGCAGAAGTTCCGCCAAGAAGAAGAGTGACAACCTGCCAGAAATGTATCCGTACAGGTGATATTGAAAATGTAGGAAAGACCGCTCGTCATGGTACATTTTTTGAAATGCTTGGAAACTTCTCTTTTGGAGATTATTTTAAAAGAGAAGCAATCCACTGGTCCTGGGAATTTTTAACAGAAGTTGTTGGACTTGACCCGAACAGATTATATCCGTCTGTTTATCAGGAAGATGATGAAGCATTTAAAATCTGGAATGAAGAAATCGGAATTGCACCGGAAAGAATCTTCCGTTTTGGAAAAGAAGATAATTTCTGGGAACATGGTGCAGGTCCTTGTGGTCCTTGTTCTGAAATTTATTATGACAGAGGGGAAAAATACGGTTGTGGAAAACCAGGATGTACAGTAGGCTGTGAATGTGACCGTTACATGGAGGTATGGAACAACGTATTTACTCAGTTTGAAAATGATGGAGAAGGACATTATACCGAGCTGGTTCAGAAAAATATTGATACCGGTATGGGACTGGAACGTCTTGCAGTCGTTGTTCAGGATGTTGATTCTATCTTTGACGTGGACACCCTTTGTACTTTAAGAAATAAAGTCTGCGAGTTGGCACACGTAGAATATCAGAAAGATGATGCAAAAGATGTTTCTATCCGTCTGATTACAGATCATATCCGTTCTGCTACCTTTATGATTTCAGATGGTATTATGCCGACAAATGAAGGAAGAGGTTATGTCCTTCGTCGTTTGATTCGCCGTGCAGCCCGTCATGGCCGTCTTCTTGGAATCGAAGGAAAATTCCTTGCAATCTTAAGCAATACAGTAATTGAAGGTTCAAAAGATGGCTATCCGGAACTTGAGGAAAAGAAAGACTTTATTTTCCAGGTATTAACCAAAGAAGAAGAACAGTTTAATAAAACGATTGACCAGGGTCTTCGTATCTTAGAAGAGTTAGAAACGGAAATGAAAGAAAAGAACGAGACCGAACTTCCGGTGAAAATGCATTTAAACTGTATGATACTTATGGGTTCCCTCTGGATTTAACAAAAGAAATCCTTGAAGAAAAGGGATATACATTGATGAAGACGGATTTAAATCTGCAATGGAAGAACAGAGAAACAAAGCACGTACAGCACGTGAAGTGACAAATTACATGGGAGCAGATGCAACGGTTTATGACCAGATTGATGCAGAGGTTACAACTGAATTTGTAGGTTATGATCGTTTGGTACATGAATCAAAAGTAACTGTACTTACGACTGAAGAGGAGCTGGTAGATGCTTTGACAGAAGACCAGAAAGGTACGATTTTTGTAGAAGAGACACCATTTTATGCAACCATGGGTGGTCAGGAAGGCGATACTGGTGTGATTACCTGTAATGGAGCAGAATTTGTGGTAGAAGATACCATTAAACTGCGTGGCGGTAAAGTGGGTCATGTTGGAAAACTGACAAAAGGCATGATTAAGACAGGCGATGTCGTTACCTTAAGTGTCAATGCAAAAGAACGTGCTAATACCTGCAAAAACCACAGTGCAACGCATCTGCTTCAGAAGGCCTTAAAGACGGTACTTGGTGCACATGTAGAGCAGAAGGGTTCTTTGGTAACACCGGACAGACTTCGTTTTGACTTTGCACATTTTCAGGCAATGACTGCGGAAGAAATGGAACGTGTAGAAGCAATCGTAAATGAAGAAATTGCAGAGAATCTGCCGGTAGAAACTCAGATTATGAGCATTGAGGATGCAAAAAAATCCGGAGCAATGGCCTTGTTTGGCGAAAAATATGGAGACAGTGTGCGTGTGGTATCCATGGGAGATTTCTCAAGAGAACTCTGTGGTGGTACTCATGTACCAAATACTGGTGTGATTACAACCTTTAAGATTGTATCAGAAGCTGGTGTTGCAGCAGGTGTACGACGTATTGAAGCACTGACAGGTGATGGTGTATTCCATTACTATAAAGAAGTAGAAAAGAAATTAAATGAAGCAGCAGGTGCTTTAAAAACCACACCAGCTGAAGTACTTGAAAAAATTTCTCATCTGCAGGCAGAAATGAAAGCACTGCACAGTGAAAATGAATCCTTAAAAGCAAAAATGGCACAGGATGCTGTTGGCGATGTTATGGAACAGGTAAAAGAAATCAAGGGAGTCAAATTCCTTGCTGTAGCAGTAGAAGACGTTGATATGAACGGTCTGCGTGACTTAGGCGACCAGATGAAAGAAAAAATTGGCGAAGGTGTTGTTGTGCTTGCAAGTGTAAATGGAGGAAAAGTCAACCTGCTTGCTATGGCAACAGACTCTGCGTTAAAAGCAGGGGCACATGCCGGTAATCTTGTAAAAGGAATGGCAGCTGTTGTTGGCGGTGGCGGCGGTGGTCGTCCAAATATGGCTCAGGCCGGCGGAAAGAATCCGGAAAAAGTACCGGAAGCACTTGAAAAAGCAGCTGAAATCTTAGAAGTCCAGATTAAGTAAGAAAAATTTTAAGAAATTTTCATAAAATAGTTGACGTATGAGAAAAATCTGATATAATGTTTTTGTGCAATAAAAATACCCAGACAGTTGTATTATGCACAATCTGCAACTGGAGGGAGGTTAGGTGTGAGACTATGTCAAATGTAATCGTAAAAGAGAACGAGACTTTAGATAGCGCTTTACGTCGTTTCAAGCGTAGCTGTGCGAAAGCAGGCATTCAGCAGGAAATCCGTAAAAGAGAGCATTACGAAAAACCAAGTGTTCGTCGTAAGAAAAAATCTGAAGCAGCTAGAAAACGTAAATATAATTAATGTGCAGTAAAAGCCTCTGGTAATTCCCAGAGGCTTTTTTACTACAGCGATTAAGGAAGCAGAAAAGCATGAAGAAACTGATTGATTTGATTTCCAGCCGTTTTTTTGTATTTGTATTTGCAGTGTTACTGCAGGTGATATGGTTGTTACTGATTTCGTGGGGAATGAGCAGTCTTTCTGCACCAGTTACAATGACAGCAGATATTTTGAGTATATTATTGGTATTATGGATTGTAAATAAAGAAATTAATCCGTCGTACAAGTTGGCCTGGACTATTTTGATTTTAGTACTGCCGGTATTTGGAATAGTTGTATATTTGTTATTTGGAGAGTCAAGAGTTGCAAAAAAGATGACAGAAGAGTCAGATGCAGTTGTACAGGAAATTGAAAATTATTTCAGGGAAAATGATAAAGTAAGAGAAAAAATAGAGGCTTTGGATGAAGGAATTTCCAATCAATCCGCTTATATCAGAGATTATGCAAAGTTTCCGCTTCATAGTCATACTTCCACCAGGTATTATCCGCTGGGAGAGGCAATGTTTTTAGATATGCTGGAAGATTTAAAAAAGGCAAAACATTTTATTTTTCTGGAATATTTTATTATCCATGAAGGTAAAATGTGGAACTCTATTCTGGAGATTTTAGAACAAAAGGTAAAAGAGGGCGTGGATGTCCGTCTGATTTATGATGATATGGGCTGTGTTACGACATTACCGCACCGATATTATAAAAAGCTTCAGGCAAAGGGAATCAAATGTGCGGCATTTAATCCGGTTCGTCCAATTTTAAATATTGTATTAAATAACCGTGACCATAGAAAAATTCTGGTGATTGACGGACATACCGGTTATACCGGAGGTATTAATCTGGCAGATGAATATATTAACGAAGAAATCCGATTTGGGCATTGGAAAGATACAGGAATCCGCCTGTATGGAGAAGGAGTATGGAACCTGACTGTCATGTTTTTACAGATGTGGTCGATTATCACAGGTTCGTACGCATATACCGGCGTACAGCCTTATGTATTTCATACAGAAGAATTTGAATCAGATGGTTTTGTACAGCCTTATGGGGACTCTCCGATGGATAATGAAACGGTAGGAGAAAATGTCTATTTAAACATCATTAGTCAGGCAAAGAAGTATGTGTTTATCTGCACACCGTATTTGATTATTGACAATGAAATGATGATGGCATTATGTCTCGCAGCAAAAAAAGGTGTGGACGTGAGGATTATTACACCGGGGATTCCGGATAAAAAGATGGTCTTTCTTTTGACGCAGTCTTATTACAAACAGTTAATAGAAGCCGGAGTACGTGTGTATGAATACACACCTGGATTTGTTCATTCTAAGACCTTTGTATGTGATGACGAAATTGCGACAGTTGGAACGATAAATCTGGATTACCGCAGTCTGTATCTGCATTTTGAATGTGGGGTATGGATGTATCAAAGCCAGGCAGTGAGAGAAGCAAAAGAAGATATGGAAGCAACACTTCCAAAATGTAAAGAAGTCAGTCTGGATTTTTGCAACAAGAGAAATATTTTTGTAAGAGGAATACAGAGCATTATGCGGCTGATTGCACCGCTTTTATAGAGTGTGTGCTTAAGAAAAACTTTGAGAGTGCACAAAAGGTAGAAGTAAGCAAAGAAGAATACAGGGGGAAAAGTATGCTGATGAACTTTTTTACCCGTGCCGTTTTGGGTACGGATTTTTACTATATTATTCAATGGTTTCTGGTTTATGGAATTTTGGGATGGATTGTAGAGTCTGTTTATATGTCAATCTGTAATCGAAAACTGACCAATCGTGGTTTTACACATGGACCGATTTGTCCGATCTATGGATTTGGGGCACTGACAGTTTATTTCCTGCTGCGTCCGTTTGCAGGAAATCTGGTTCTGCTTTATATTATGGGCTGCATTGTGCCAACTTTACTCGAATATTTGACAGCTCAGGTGATGTTGTTTATATTTGGGGAAGTCTGGTGGGATTATAACGAAAAACCATTTAATTATAAAGGGATTCTCTGTCTGGAGAGCACCATTGCCTGGGGCTTTTATACAGTAGGATTATTCTTATTTTTGCAAAATGCAGTAGAACGGTTTGTTGACAGTTATTCATTTGAAATTGGCTGTGTGGTAAGTACATTTAGTATTATGCTGTATATGGTTGATTTTTCTTACAGTTTTTATCAGGCAAAAAAGAGTGACCTTCCAGAGGGAATGGAAGCATTTTGGACGCAGATTAAAGAATGGTTTTAAAAGAAAAAAATTGAGTAAGTTCCATAATTAAAGAAAGTGATTTATCATAAATCACTTTCTTTTTTCATACCATAAAACAAGGATGCTCTTTGGAGAGAGCAGATGATAAATAAGATTGTCTCATACATAATGGTAATCTGCCTTTTCTGTGCCGTTCCACAGGTAGTATTTGCAGATGAAACCGTGATTACATCTCCACATGCTGTCTTAATGGAAGCCTCTACCGGAAAAATTATTTATGAAAAAGAAAAAGATGTACAGGTATCTCCGGCCAGCATTACGAAAATTATGACGCTCCTTTTGATTTTTGATGAAATAGCCAATCAAAATCTTGATTTTGAAGATGAGGTGACAACCAGTGCTTATGCAAAATCTATGGGAGGTTCTCAGGTTTATCTTGAAGAAGGAGAAAAACAAAGTGTAGAAACGATGATAAAATGTATTGTCATTGCATCAGGAAATGATGCGAGTGTGGCAATGGCAGAACATATCTGTGGAAGTGAAACAGAATTTGTAAAACGGATGAATGCGCGGGCAAAATCTCTTGGAATGGAGCATACAAATTTTGAGGATTGTTGTGGACTGACCGACTCTGACAATCATTATACGACAGCTTATGATGTGGCGCTGATGTCAAAGGAACTGATTACAAAATATCCTAAAATTCTGGACTATTCTTCAGTTTGGATGGAAACGATTACACACCATACCAATCGTGGGGACAGCGAGTTTGGACTGACAAATACCAATAAACTGATTCGAGGATACGATGGCTGTGTCGGCTTAAAAACCGGAAGTACCAGTAAGGCAAAATACTGTGTTTCTGCAGTAGCAAAGAGAAATGGATTGACGTTAATCAGTGTGATTATGACAGCTCCGGATTATAAAGCACGTTTTCAGGACGGCGCAACACTGTTAAATCTTGGGTTTGCTACCTGCAGTCTTTATGAAGATAAGAGCACTGTGAAAAAGAAAGTTCCAGTTAAAAAATCAGTACAAAGAGAAGGAATTTGTGAAAACAAAAAAGTTTTCTTATCTGGACACGGAGGGAAAGTCCCTTTCTAAAATAGAGAAAAAAATACAATTAAAAGAAAGTGTTGAAGCACCTGTAACAAAGGGGATGAAAGCCGGAGAAATACAATATTATCTGGAAAATGAAAAAATTGGAAGTATAGACCTCGTTTTTAGTCAAAATATCGAAAAAGCACGCTACGTCGATTACTTAAAAATGGTGCTTGAGAAATTTTTCAGAAATAGGGATTGAAGTTTAAAAACCATTGGATTATAATGGCTCATGGTAAAAACGAAATGCAGAAAAAGGGGAAGAAAAAAATGCAACAGGATATGACAGCCGGAAGCCCGGCCAAGGCCATTTTAATGTTTACGGTTCCGATTTTTGTCGGAAATGTATTTCAGCAGTTTTACAGTATGGTTGATACAATTATTGTAGGTAAGTTTGTAGGAACAACAGCTCTTGCAGCGGTCGGAAGTGTAGGAACTATCATGTTTTTAATTATTGGTTTTATGCTTGGTCTTACTGCAGGCTTTACAGTTTTAACCGCACAGCGTTTTGGTGCGGGAGATATGAAAGGCATGAGAAAAACCGTCGGAAGTGCGGCCACATTGTCGGTAATTATGACGGTAATTATGACGACCATCAGTATGCTTGGGATGAAGCCGTTATTAAAATTTATGAATACGCCATCAGATATTTTTGCGGACGCCTATCACTATATTATGGTAATCTGTGCGGGTATTTTTGCAACTGTATTATATAATCTTTTGGCAAGTATTTTGCGTGCAATTGGAAACAGTCAGATTCCGTTATACTTTCTGATTTTATCTGCACTGTTAAATGTAGTATTAGATTTATTATTAATTATTGTATTTCGTATGGGAGCAGCGGGTGCCGCTTATGCAACTGTAATTTCACAGGGTGTGTCAGGGGTTCTTTGTCTGATTTATATTATAAAAAAGATACCGGAATTAAAATTAGAAAAATCCGATTTTCAGTTAAATGGGCATATTGCAAAAGTTCAGATTGGAATCGGAATCCCGATGGCACTTCAGTATTCTATTACTGCAATCGGAAGCATGATGGTACAGTCCTCTTTAAATGTGTTAGGTTCAGGTGCAGTTGCAGCATTTACGGCAGCAAATAAAATCGAACAGGTTTTAACACAGGCCTATGTCGCTCTTGGAACAACCATGGCAACTTACTGTGCCCAAAACATTGGTGCTGGTAAAGTAAAAAGAATCCGCCAGGGATTTCGTGCAGCAACGATTGGAGGATGGATTTACTCTGTCATAATAGGTCTGCTTTTGGCTTTTGTTGGCAAGTATTGTACCATTTTGTTTGTATCAGGAGATGCAACTGCAATCATGGATCAGGTGGATATTTATTTAAAATGTGTATCTGCATTTTTGTTCCCGCTTACAATTGTAAACGTCTATCGAAATGGAATTCAGGGAATCGGTTATGGATTTTTGCCGATGATGGCTGGTGTTGCAGAACTTAGTGGAAGAGGTATTATGGCAGTGATTGCAGGAAAACAGAGAAGTTATCTTGGAATTTGTCTTGCAAGTCCGGTTGCATGGATTTTTGCTTCCGTTCTGCTTTTAGTGATGTATGTGATTGTAATGAAACAGCAGGAGCGTATTTTTGCAAAAAGAGGTCAGAAATAAAAAGTTTGCGAGAGTACATAAAAAAATAAGAGAGTACATAAGAGAAATTAAGAGAAAAAAGTATTAGCTGAGGAATCGGTTAATGCTTTTTTGAGCGTAAATGCGATACAATGATGTGAGTGTTAAAAGAAAACAATAAAAAACAGACAAAATTAGAAAGAAAAAATAGTAGAAAGAATAAAGAACAGGAAAATAAAATTGAAAAAATTTAAGATTACAAATTATGAGATAACTTCAGAGAAAATAAGCCAGGAACTGAGATTTGTGATGATTAGTGACTGGCATAATGTTATATTTGGAGAGAGAAACAAGCCGGTATTTGAGGCAATTCAAAAAATAAACCCGGATGCCATTTTAATTGCCGGAGATTTGGTACTTGGAAAACAGGAAGCACCGCTTTTGCCGGCATTAGAAAGTTTAAAAGAACTGATAAAGACTGCACCGGTATTTTATGCACCCGGAAATCACGAACAGCGGATGAAACGTTATCCGCAAAATTATGAAGCTTCGTTTTTGGAATACGAGACACAGATAAAAAAGCTGGGGGTTCATTATCTGGAAAACGAACAGGAGGTTCTTTTGGTTAAGGGCGAAAAAATCCAGATTCATGGTCTGAAACTGCCTTATGAGTATTATAAAAAAGGCTCAAAAAAAGCAAAAACAGTCCAGAGGAAGAAGAATTAAAGACGCTGCTTGGAAAACCGGATGAGAACGAATTTCATATTTTATTGGCACATACACCGAGATATGCAAAAGAATATTTTAACTGGGGAGCAGATTTGACCTTGTCCGGACATTATCACGGCGGAGTTTTAAGACTTCCATTTGGCGGAAAAGGTGCATTAAGTCCGGATTTTGTGCTGTTTCCAAAATACTGTTATGGATTATTTAAAAAAGGAGAACAAAAATTGATTACGGGTTCCGGACTTGGGGAACATACGATTCCAATCCGAATCGCCAATCCGAGGGAACTTGTGGTGATTTCCTGCAAGCCAAAGAGAAAGTAGACTTTTTAAGGAAAATCATGTAAAATTGTGTGAGTTGCTTTGCAGTAAAAAGATTTTAACCAAATTAAGTAAGTCCCCTGCTTCAATTGCGAAAAGCAATAAGCAGGGTGGGGACTTGCTTGTATCAGGAGGGGGCAAGCCCCTTCTGATAAGCTGCGTAGCAGCTATTTGGTTATGAGCAAGTAGCGAAGCGGATTGCGAATATCCACTTGACTCTCCTAAGAGTGTATGTAAAATATTAAAATCATCGAGATAGACAAGAAAGGTGAGAAAGAATGGGAATTCCCGTAAAACTTACGGTGTTTGAAGGTCCTCTTGACCTGTTATTACACCTGATTGAGAAAAATAAAGTAAATATTTACGATATTCCAATCGTTGAAATTACCGACCAGTATATGGATTACATCCATCAGATGGAGCGGGAAGATTTAAATATTATGAGTGAATTTATGGTAATGGCGGCAACTCTGATTTCGATTAAGTGCAAAATGCTCCTTCCAAAAGAAGTGGATGAAGAGGGAGAAGAAAAAGACCCGAGAGAAGACTGGTGCGTCAGCTTTTAGAGTATAAGATGTATAAATATATGTCCTATGAACTGCGTGATAAGATGGCAGAGGCAGCGAAAAGTATCTATAAGCTTCCATCTCTTCCAAAAGAAGTAGAGGATTATAAAGAGCCGATAGACCCACAGGAATTACTGGCAGGAATGACGCTTGCAAAACTGCATAAAATCTTTGAAGACGTGTTAAGGCGTCAGGAAAATAAGAAAGACCCGATTCGCAGCAAATTTGGAAAAATTGAGCAGGAAGAAGTCAGCCTGCCGGAAAAAATGAGTGATGTGGAACTTTATGCAAGGACACATAAGCAGTTTAGTTTTCGTGAACTTTTGGGAAAACAGGCAAGTAAATTTCAAGTGGTTGTTACATTTTTAGCAATTCTTGAACTGATGAAAACCGGAAAAATCAGAATTTATCAGGAACATATTTTTGATGATATTCAAATTGCATCGTTGGTATAAGACAGGAAAAATAAATGGAATGTGTTCTCAGAAGTCGAGAATACATAGAAAAATGGGGAGAAAAAAATGGATATTGAACATTATGAAGGCGCAATAGAGGCTCTGCTTTTTGCAATGGGAAAATCGGTCAGCTCTCTGCGATTGCAAAAGCAATTGGGCATGATACAGAAACGACCCGCAAAATTATTGATAATATGATGCTTTCTTATAATACGGCAAAAAGAGGCATTAAGATTATTGAACTGGAAAATTCTTATCAGATGTGTACCAAAGAAGAGTATTATGATTATCTGGTGAAACTGGCATTACAGCCAAAAAAAGCAAGTCTGTCAGATGTCATGCTTGAAACTCTGTCAATTATTGCGTATAAACAGCCGGTGACAAAGTTAGAAATTGAGAAAATCCGAGGAGTAAAATGCGACCATGCAATCAATAAGTTAATTGAATACAATCTGATTCAGGAAGTAGGCAGGTTAGATGCACCGGGACGTCCGATTTTATTCGGAACAACGGAAGAATTTTTAAGAAGTTTTGGAGTACATGGAATTGAAGAACTGCCGGAACTTGACCCGGTTCAGATAGAAGATTTTAAGGCAGAGGCAGAAGAAGAGATTCAGCTGAAACTGGATGTATAAATTTAACCAAATCAAGTAAGTCCCTGCTTCAATTGCGAAAAGCAATAAGCAGGGGTGGGGACTTGCTTGTATCAGGAGGGGCAAGCCCCTTCTGATAAGCTGCGTAGCAGCTATTTGGTTATGAGCAAGTAGCGAAGCGGATTGCGAATATCCACTTGACGGTTAAGGATATCTGAAATTTGACGTATGATTTTGAGATGAAACGAAAGTTTTGTGAAAAAGTTCTGATAAAAGTGGGACAGGCATATATTAATAAAAAAGTATGCAGAGAAAAATATGAAAAAAATCTTAAGCATTACTTTCATTTTAGTATTCTTTTGGGGCAGTATTCAAAAGAATCTCCTGCCTGTCTTTGGTGCAGACAATCAGAGTCCCGGAACACTTTATTCGGAATCCGCAGTTTTGATGGATGCAGATTCGGGAAGAATTTTATATGAGAAAAACGGATATGAACAACGACCGATGGCAAGCACAACCAAAATCATGACCTGTATTCTGGCATTAGAGAACGGGAAAGAGGAGGATATCGTTACTGCTTCTGAGTATGCTGCATCAAGACCGAAAGTTCATCTTGGAGTAAGAAAGGAGAGCAGTTTCGCTTTGGCGATCTGCTCTATTCTCTTATGTTGGAAAGTCACAATGATACGGCGGTCATGCTTGCGGAACATTTAGAAGGTGATGTAGAGACATTTGCGGATAAAATGAATCAGAAAGCAAAAAAAATCGGATGCAGGCATACCTTTTTTATTACTCCAAATGGATTAGATGCCACAAAAAAAACAGGAGAAAATGAGCAGGTTCATTCTACAACAGCGGCAGATTTGGCACGAATTATGCGTTATTGTATTAAGGAATCTCCCAGAAAGAAGCGTTTTTAAATATTACAAGAACGCAGAGCTATACGTTCTGGGATATAGAAAAAAAACGGAGTTTTTCCTGTAACAATCATAATGCATTTCTTAGTATGATGGAAGGAGCATTAAGCGGGAAAACCGGATTTACGGCAAAGGCAGGCTACTGTTATGTAGGTGCTTTAAAAAGAGAAGAGAAAACTTTGATTGTTGCGCTGCTTGCTTGTGGCTGGCCAAATAATAAAACGTATAAGTGGAAAGATACGGTCAAGCTTATGGAGTATGGTCTGAATCAATACGAACAAAAATCATTGTTAGAACAGGGAACATTTTCTCTGCCCGAAACACTTATGGTAGAAAATGGACAGGCAGATAAAATTGGAGGAGCAGCAAGCGTTCCCCTAAAAGTAAAGACCATACAAGATAAAACTCTTTTAATGCGAAAAGGAGAATCGGTTCGAGTCATTTATGAGGGAAGGACAAAGTTATCAGCACCGGTAAAAAAGGGAAGCTGTGTGGGAAGTTTAAAGTACATTGTAGGGGACTGCGTGTATTTAAGTCGTCCGGTTTATACCGCAAAAAGTGTGGAGGCAATTGATTATAAATGGTGTCTGGAAAAGATTGCAAAGCAATGGACATTTACTTTTTCGGATAACATGATAAAATAGAAGAAAGAGAAAAATTTAAGAAGAATGTACTCTTAGAATGGAGGAAAGAATGTCAGGAATCATAATGAATTTTTCCGGAGTCTATAAGGAACAGGAATTTTATCGGAACAGGCAAATAAAGGAGCGTGTGGAAGCAGAGCAGGTGGAAGAGACAAACTGTTACTGTAACCGAAGAAGCAGAAGAAAAAATTAAAAATTGATAGAACCTTATCCGGCAAAAGGGATTCATTTTCTGGACTCCGGAAACTATCATTACGTGACAAAATTCTGGATGGAAAAGCTAACAAAACCATTTGCACTGGTTTTGTTTGACCAGCATACCGATATGCAGGAGGCAGCGTTTTTCGGACTTCTTTCCTGTGGAAGCTGGGTAAGGGAAGCACTTGAACAAAATGAACTGTTAAAAGCAGTCTGTGTGGTTGGACCTCCACAAAAGTCAATAGAAGAGGTCTTTAAAAGCAGCAAAGAAGAACCTTGGATAGACAAAGTCTGTTTTGTTTCAGGAGAAGAATTAGAAGCGCACAGACAAACGGTTTATGACGAATTTTTAAAAGAAAATTCTATTCCGGTTTATCTTTCAATTGATAAAGATATTTTAAGAGGAGAAGATGCTTCTGTAAACTGGGACCAGGGAAAGACAAGTCTCGAAGAATTACTGGCACTTGTAAAAAGCTGTTTTGAAAAAAAAACCATTGCAGGTGTAGATATCTGTGGAGAAAATGCGAAAAAAGAGGGAAACTGGGAAGTTTCGGAAGTTGAAAAAAACAACAAGACAAATTTGATTCTGTTAGAAACAATCGGACAGTGGATGAAAGAACAGGAAGTGAATCGTTGAAAAGGGAAGAAGAATTAGACCGGAAATTTCTGACAAGCGGTCAGGAAAAAGTAAAACTGGAAATTGCATTAATGCGGTATTTTGAACTGGCAAAAGATAAAAATAAAGATTTCTTATCGGAAATGGAACAGACTTATCAGAACTATCTGCTTAAGCGGTTTCGGCCGGCAATGGAAACCTTATTAGAACAAAAAGAGAACAAAAAAATGAGACAACTATTTTTGCAAAAAAAAGATGAATCAGGGGCTTTTAGAAGAGTTACTTTTGATGGCATCAAAAGCACATAATACAGAAGCATTCTTATGGCTTTTAGAACAAAAACAGGCTCTGTATGGGTTTGAAAAAGGGGATATGGGAATTTAG
>ENA-OQCN01000369-OQCN01000369.1-human-gut-metagenome-genome-assembly--contig:-NODE-369-length-24268-cov-3.022534_pt1 | contig 24268 bp, 28 predicted proteins | sample MGYA00242497_ERZ504576 | MGnify/ENA primary metagenome ERZ504576 (study PRJEB26092, sample SAMD00036296) | human gut metagenome | host: Homo sapiens | study: EMG produced TPA metagenomics assembly of... | reverse complement strand
CTTCACAATATGTCGCATGACATCCGTACACCTATGAATGCAGTTCTAGGCTATGCACAGCTTATGGAGGATGAACTAAAAGGAAAAGGAATGCCTGAAACATTAGAACATCTGGAAAAACTGCAGCAATCTGGAAACCTTCTTTTGTCAATCATAAATAATGTACTTGATATGGCTCGGATTGAGAGTGGAAGGATGGAGATTGATGAGAGCTATACTCAGATTGAATATATTCTGCAAGATTTGTTTGAAATATTTGATGATGAAGCAAAGAAAAAGAATATTGCATTTAATTACAAGATGAATGTAGAGCATGATCATGTACTGATAGATATTACCAAGATAAAAGAAATCCTTGTAAATATCCTTAGTAATGCTATAAAATATACTCCAGCCGGCGGTTCTGTTATGGTAAATGTAGATGAATTGCCATGCGATGAGCCTGGATATATGATAGTGAGGACTAGTGTTAGCGATACGGGAATAGGTATGAGTCAGGAATATTTGACAAAAATTTTCGATGCATTCACACGTGAGCAGAGCACCACAAAGAGCAAAATAGCAGGAACCGGACTTGGAATGTCGATAGTAAAGAAATATGTTGAGCTGCTTGGTGGAACAATAAATGTAGAGAGTGAGCTAGGAAAGGGCAGCACTTTTTCAGTTATATTAAAGCATAGGATAGTGGATGAAAGCTGCTATGCAAAAAAGCACGATGAAGAGCTAGGGACAGGTAGCGAAATTCTTAATGGCAGACATATCCTTCTAGCAGAGGATAATGATTTAAATGCTGAGATTGCAGAAGCAATACTTGAGCGTGCTGGTCTAAAAATAGAACGTGTTGAGGATGGAGTCCAGTGTGTAAACAAAGTAGCGAAAATGCCAGTGGCACATACGATATGATACTAATGGATATTCATATGCCTAAAATGGATGGCTATAAAGCAACACAAGAAATTAGACACCTGCCAGATAAGGATAAGGCATGTATACCTATCATTGCAATGACAGCAAGTGCCTTTGAAGAAGATAAGAGAGAGGCTATTGCAGCTGGATGAATGGTCATATAGCAAAGCCAATCGACGTGAATGAATTGATGGCGATATTAGTGGAAAACATCAGATAGTGAAAAAGTAGAAAGATATACACTGGCAGTGAATGCAATAAATAGGTTTTAAGTCGTAACCAGAATCAATAGTTTCCTTATTTTGAATTTTTATATGTTTGACTATGAAGTATAATCAAAATGTCAAGCAAGAAAAATTCAGATAAGGAGACTTTTTCTCTGCCGAAGACAGTTTCGCTTTTGGAACACAAAAAGCTTTACAAAAACTGGTGGACATGCGTGGTGAAAAACAGTATAATGAGGCAAATAAAGAGTGGCTTTTAACTCCAATAACCTTAGCAGAAGGGGGATTAAGGAAATGTGGATATTTTATGCAATAGGATCTTCATTTTTTGCAGGAATAACAGCGATCCTTGCAAAATGCGGAATTAAAAAGACAGATTCGAATGTGGCAACAGCAATACGAACTGTAGTTGTATTGTTGTTTTCATGGCTCATGGTATTGATTACAGGAACATGGGGAGGAATAAGACAGATTGACGGCAGGACGCTTCTATTTCTGATTTTATCAGGATTAGCTACAGGTGCATCGTGGTTATGCTATTTTCATGCCCTTCAAAAAGGGGATATCAACAAGGTTGTTCCCATTGATAAATCAAGTACCGTGTTGTCTATTCTTCTGGCATTCATTTTCCTTCATGAAGGTATTTCTGGGAAAAAAATAATATTTGTGCTGCTTATTGGAATAGGAACCATGATGATGATTACCAAAAAAGACATAAAAACAGATTCTGAAAAAAAGAGTGGAGGATGGCTGATCTATGCGGTGCTGTCAGCAGTATTTGCAAGTCTGACTTCTATTTTGGGGAAGATTGGAATTGAAGGTATTGATTCTAATCTCGGCACAGCAATCCGCACCACAGTAGTGCTGCTTATGGCATGGCTCATGGTGTTTGTTACACAAAAACAGAAAGAAATAAATAAGATAGAGAAGAAAGAATTATGCTTTATTTGTTTGTCAGGTTGGCAACTGGAGCGTCGTGGCTCTTTTATTATCGGGCGTTACAAGAAGGACCAGCAAGTGTAGTAGTGCCGATTGATAAGCTTAGTATGTTGGTAACGATTGCATTCTCGTGGATTGTATTTCACGAAAAACTGACAAAGAAATCGGCAGTCGGTGTTTTACTTATTACGGCAGGAACGCTGCTTTTAGCAGTTACAGCTTAAATATTAGGGAGGGGTAAATGATTTTAATTACAGGGGCAAATGGATTTGTGGGGCATAAGCTCATGGAGCTATGCAAGGATACAGCAGCGTCACCGTCTCTTCGGAACGTGACACAGGAAATGGTGAATCGTATGATTGAAGAAAGCAATGCTGATGTTGTTGTCCACACAGCAGCAATTTCTGATATAGGTACTTGCGAGGCAGATCCAGAAGCATCGTACTTTGCAAATGTGCAGATTCCTATGTATCTTGCGAATGCGTGTAAAGATAGTAATAGAAAGCTGATATGCTTCAGCTCAGATCAGGCGTATAGTGCTTGTGAGGATGATGGACCATATACAGAAGAAAATGTGAAGCCAGGAAATATCTACGCTGCTCATAAGCTTGAGATGGAAAAACGTGTGCTTGATATTCTGCCGTCGCAGTCATGTTAAGAGCAGAGTGGATGTATGATTATTATGAAAAAAGATCCAATTATTTGATGATGTTATTAAATGCAATTCATACACAAGATAGTGTTTCTTTCAGCTCAAAGCAATTTCGTGGCATTACTTATTTAAGGGAAGTTGCTGAAAATATGGACAAGGTAATTTTACTTCCAGGCGGTGCGTATAATTTTGGCAGCGAAACAACACAGTCAATATATGAGGTGACAAACAAGTTTGTTGATATGCTTGGAAAAAGGCTTATCGTCAAGGACGCACCAGCAAGACACAATTTGTGGATGGACTGCAGCAAAGCAAGAAAGTATGGTGTGGAATTTAGCAGTGTAATTGACGGGTTAGAAAGATGCGCAAGGGATTATAAGCTATGAAGTATGGGATGGAGCCACAAAACTCCATCCCATTTCATGTTCTTTATTAAAATTCAATTTCTTTTAAATATCTTGCAACTGCATCCTGCCATGTTGGAAGTGGTTTAAAACCATTTTCAACAAGCTTGGACTTATCCAGACGGCTGTTGAATGGTCTTGCAGCCTTTGAAAGACCATACTCAGCAGTAGTAACAGGAAGAACGGTAACCTTATCCTCACTGTACTCAGTGCGTCCAAGAAGGGTAGCCTGACGGAAGATTTCCTTTGTGAAATCATACCAGCTGATGTAGCCGCCCTCATTTGTTACATGATAGTAGCCGTATTTGTCGGTCTCAATCATATCTACGAGCAGTCTTGCTAAATCAAAGGTATATGTCGGCGTACCGATCTGGTCATTAACTACCTTTAAGGTACTGTGTGTCTTGGCAACGTTTAACATAGTCTTGATGAAGTTCTTTCCGTTCTTGCCAAATACCCATGCGATACGCACGATAAAGTAGTTGTCAAGAGTACTAGAAACAGCAAGCTCACCGTCAAGCTTAGACTGACCATAAACATTAAGTGGCTTATAATCCTTGCAATCTGGTTTCCATGGAGTGGTACCCTGTCCGTCAAATACATAGTCGGTGCTGATGTAAACCATCTTGCTGCCAGTTTTCTTGCAGGCTTTTGCGATGTTTGCAGTACCGTCAGCATTGATTGCGTGCACCTTATCCTTTTTGTCCTCATCCTCAGCCAGATCAACAGCTGTCCATGCAGCGCAGTGAACGACAACATCCGGCTTCATCTCGCAGATAACACGATCAACAGCATCAGCATCAGTGATATCTAAAGAAACATATGGCATAGAAACAACAGCAGTACCGTCAGCAGCGCCAGAATACTCTGGTGCAATATCAGTTCCGATTCCCTCATAGCCGCGCTTAGCCAGTTCATTCATTACATCATGTCCGAGCTGACCGGCAACTCCAGTAACAAATACTTTCATAACGACCTCCATTAGCGGTTTGCGTACATCTTCTCGTAGTAGTTCTGATACTCACCAGAGATGATGGTCTCCCACCACTCCTTATTGTCTAAGTACCACTGAATGGTCTTCTTGATACCGTCAGCAAACTTAGTCTCTGGCAGCCAGCCTAACTCATTGTGGATCTTGGTCGGGTCGATTGCATAACGCATGTCATGTCCCTTACGGTCGCCTACGAAAGTGATCAAGCTTTCTGGCTTTCCAAGCTCCTTGCAGATGATCTTAACGATGTCGATGTTCTTCATCTCGTTGTGTCCACCAACGTTGTAAACCTCACCAACGCGTCCCTTGTGGATGATCAGATCGATTGCACGGCAGTGATCCTCAACATACAGCCAGTCACGAACATTCTCACCAGTACCATAAACTGGAAGCGGCTTGTCGTTTAATGCGTTAGCGATCATAAGCGGAATCAGCTTCTCCGGGAAGTGATATGGACCGTAGTTATTTGAGCAGCGGCTGATGGTAACAGGCAGACCATAGGTTCTGTGATAAGCAAGAACTAATAAGTCAGCGCCAGCCTTAGAAGAGCTGTACGGGCTGCTTGTGTGGATTGGAGTCTCCTCAGTGAAGAACAGGTCTGGGCGGTCAAGCGGCAGATCACCGTAAACCTCATCAGTGGAAACCTGATGATAACGTTTAATACCATACTTGCGGCAAGCATCCATCAAACTGCAGTTCCAAGAATGTTGGTGTTTAAGAAAACTTCCGGATTCTCGATGGAACGGTCAACATGACTCTCAGCTGCGAAGTTAACAACGATGTCTGGGTGCTCCTCCTCAAACAGTTTGTAAACAGCCTCACGGTCAGTGATGCTTTCCTTAACAAAACGGAAATTCGGGTTGTCCATAACCGGTGCCAGAGTGGAAAGATTTCCAGCGTAGGTCAGGCAGTCTAAACATACAATGCGGTAATCCGGGTAAGTATTTAACATATGGAAAATAAAGTTGCTTCCGATAAATCCGGCTCCGCCGGTAACGATAATGGTCATAATAAACTCCTTTCTAATGGGGACAGGGATGATGGCTTTTTTATCTGTCCCTAGTGGTTCAAAAATAAAATCAAAATTTCGTATATACATGATGTCGCTTGTCAAAATATTTTTTCTTTGACACGCATAGTATATAAGGTGACGTTACGTCACCTTCAAGCGCTTTTTGTGGGAAAATCAAAGTTTGTGAAAAGTGCACAAAGGCCAGTGGTTCCACGGCAGCTATTTCGTGCAGCAAAACACTCCAGCATCCTTTGTGACCGAGAATCCAGCATCTGTTTTTTTCTTGACGAAGCTTCGAAATTCTGCAAAGTGGTCAAGCAAATATTGATTCTGGTTGCCGTGGCAGGAAAGGATGTAGAGAATCAGAGGCTCGGCATCTGGCACAAGAAGCGAGTCCTCGTAGGAGAGCCATTTCACATCATTAAAATATGGCTCTAGAATCTCGGCTCCATTTTCGCGCCCGAATCGTTCGTAAAGACAATCTGCCGACAGTACAATGCGCGAGTCAAAGTCAGACACGAGACGACTGATTTCTTTCATGTGGTCTGCACCATATGTGCTGCATAAGAATCGTCCGCCGGGCTTTAATACTCTAGCGGCCTCGCGGCACGCCTGTGTCACATCACTGCAGTAAAAAAGAACATGGTTTGCCAAAACAAGGTCAAATGATTCATCTGCAAACGGAAGTGCCTCACAGAAGCATTCACGAAATGAAAATTCATCGCCATCGCCTATTGCACGTCTTGCATCACGAAGCATTCCCTCTGAGATATCAGTCAGCATAATTGAGCAAGTTTTAAGAAGATCTGGCTGCTGATCATGAGCTTTGGTGTGATCTGGACAATTATTCTGGGAAAACTGTTTCTTTGCCTCACACCAGAGCGTGCCGTCACCGCAGCCAGTTTCCAAAATATTCATCCTGGCGCCAGATGCAGTTTCCAGAATCCATGGAAACCAGCCTTGCTTATTTTGGGAATAAAGGCGGTGAAGATTGATGCGGGCAGAGATATTCGAGGCATTTTGATACTGCTTTTTTAAGCTTTCCTCCATGCCAGTCAGATGGATCAAATTTAACATGCGGCTCCAGTCAATGCTGTGCTGCTTGTTTATGGCATCTGATGTTTCAAGGATCGCTTTTTCTACAAGCTGCATTTGCTCAATGCGGTCGCGCACAAGATTTAATTGTATGTTGAGGGAATTTTGCATGTAGTGAAGATCTTTTGTGTCTACGATCATTTCACGAATATCATCAAGTGAGAAACCAAGATATTTTAATAATAAAATTGCTGGAGACGCGCAAAATCTTCATCAGTGTAAAAGCGTGCACCAGATTCATTTACAAAAGAGGGCTTTAAAATACCCTGCTTGTCATAATAGCGGATGGTCCGCAGGGTGACATGAGCCATCCCTGCGAACTGTCCAGAAGAATAGTAGCCTTCTTTTTTCATAAATTAAAACCTTATATTTTTTTGCGGGTCCCAAGCTAAAAGTCTTATCGTGCAAGCACGAACGGCTTTTGGAGCTTTTGACCCTGGTATCATTTCACAAAAACTGTTTTGCTTTCTTTTACGAATAATGGAACGCGGTTAAGCGGAGCATCCACAGTAATTGTGCAGCCGCCATCATAAACCTTACCTGTCTCATATTCACACCAGCGTCCCTCTGGCAGATACAAAGTACGTGTGCGCTCACCAGCATAAAGAACTGGAGCAACAAGAAGATCATGACCAAAGAGAAATTCGTCTGCAATTTCCCAGCAAGTTTTGTCTGCCGGATAATCGTAGAACAGCGGCTTCATAACAGGTGTTCCCTTTTCATGAGCTTCTTCCATAACAGTTGTCATATAACCCTTCATGGATTCACGAAGCAGGATATAGTAACTCATCATATCCTGAATCTCAGGTGTGTAGCTCCAGATTTCATTGTCGGCACCAGAAGCAACCTTACCGCCACCTGTTGTGCCAAGTGGCTTGTAGTGAGGATCACGGTCGCCGTGCAGACGCATAACAGGGCAGAATGCACCAAACTGGAACCAGCGCATCAAAAGCTCATGGAAGGCTGGATCGTGTACATTTCCGCCATGGAAGCCGCCGATATCTGCTGTCCACCATGCAATTCCGGTAAGACCCATGTTTAGGCCAGCTGTCAGCTGATAGCGAAGATAAGTAAATGTAGAAGGAACGTCACCGGACCAGACAAGTGCACCATAGCGCTGGGAACCAGCCCATGCACAGCGAACAAGATTCAGAGGATTTTCAATTCCTTCCTTCTTCATACCGTCAAAGAAGGTCTGAGAGTAGCGAACTGGATATTCATTTGCACACTCTAATGCCGGACCATCATAGTAGCGGTAAAGATCAAAGTCTTGAACAGTGTACTCTGGCTCTGCTTCATCTAACCAGAACAGATCAACACCGTGTGAGCGGTAATTTTCCATTGCCTTTTGCCATACAAATTCACGTGTTTCAGGATTTGTAGGGTCAATAAAGCACTGCATTCCCCAGCATTCCATTGTAACATTTAAGCCGCGGTCTGTACGGATTAAAAGATCACGCTCACTCATTTCCTCATAGTTAACGCTTGTACGGTCAATAGTCGGCCAGATGGAAATCATTACGCGAACACCCATCTCATGAAGTTCATCGATCATTGCCTTTGGGTCTGGGAAATATTCTGGGTCAAAGCGCCAGTCGCCCTGCTGTGTCCAGTGGAAGAAGTCGATAACAATAACAGACAGCGGAATATTTAATTCCTTATATCTGCGCGCAATAGTTAATACTTCATCTTGTGTCTGATAGCGAAGCTTACACTGCCAAAAGCCATAGCCATTTGGCATCATCGGGACACGTCCGGTAAGCTCTGTGTATTGCTCTACAAGTGCTGCAGGTGTATCGGCTGCATTAATCCAGTAATCAATCTGGCGTGTAGATTCAGCAGTAACTCTGTTACGTTAGCACCAAGCGTTGCGCGTCCAATTGCAGGATTATTCCACAAAAGACCATAGCCCTTGCTAGATACAAGATAAGGAACACTTGCCTGAGTATTTTTCTGAGCAAGCTCAAGTGTACAGCCCTTTAAATCAAACTGTGGCTGCTGATATTGGCCCATGCCAAAGAGTTTTTCGTTATCATCTGCCTCAAAACGTACACTTAATGAATAGTTGTCGCCTCCAACAGCATGGTAGGTTCTTGCAGCAGCACGCTGCATAATGATTGTATCAAGATCCTTCCAATCCTTTGTTCCATAATCCCAGCTGCGATAATATTCCTTTAGTAAAAGTTCATCCTTTTCATTATAGAAACTGATACGTCCAAAGTCTGTAACAACAGCGTAGATACTGCCATTTCTCACGATTGCATGATCGTCAAAAAGCTCAATTTTTCCGTCTGCCTTTGCAGGAACATCGAGTGCCCAATCCTTATCAGAAAAGCTTCGATTTTGTGTAGCGCGAACACGAAGTCCGGCACCCCATGGACAAATTTCCATAATTTCCTGGCGGCGCTTAAAGAAAAGCGCACCATCTTTTACTTCAAAAAATTTCATATGTAATACCAACCTTCCTTTTTATTCTCGTCAAGTTTTTGAGATAGTTATATTCTACTATATTGTGCAAAAAAAGCAATGTACAAAACGAAATGATGCTTGCTTTTTGTGGAATGTTTTGTACAATAAAGAAGAGGAGTCACCGGGGAAGTCGATGACTCCAAGATTGTAATATACTGGGGGACAAACCATGGGAATTGTAGTAATCGGCGCCGTATTTGTAGATATCAAAGGCTTTCCTGAGGATATATATGTGCCGGAGGGCCGCAATGCGGGACGGATTGAATACATACACGGAGGCGTAACGCGAAATGTCGTGGAGGACATTGCAAATGTTGAGCTTAGGCCTACATATGTAAGCATCGTAGATACATCTGCGCTGGGTGAAGATGTTGTACGCAAATTAAAAAGACATAAGGTAGATACAAGCTATGTGAAGAGTGTTCCAGGTGGAATGGGAACATGGCTAGCCGTATTTGACAACAAAGGTGATCTGGCAGGGTCTATCTCACAAAGACCAAACTTGTATCCGATTTTGTATACTCTTGAGGAAAAGGGAGATGAGATCATTTCTAAGGCAGATTCCATCGTACTGGAAATGGACATTGATAAGGAAATCATAAAAAAGACATTCCAGCTTGCACAAAAGTATAATAAGAGGGTGTATGGTGTTGTCACAAATATGAGCATTGCCGTGGAACGGCGTGATTACTTAAAGCATTTTGACTGCTTTGTATGCAATCAGATTGAGGCAGGCATTTTCTTTGCAGAGGACTATGAGGGAAAGACACCGCAGGAACTTTGCGAGATTATTTCAGCAAATGTTGTGAGCGCTCAGATTCCATCAATTGTTGTTACGATGGGCGGTGAAGGCGCCGTGTATGCAGACTGTAAGGGAAATAAAGGTATTTATCCGGCGCGCAAGGTAATAGTGCGCGATACAACAGGAGCAGGAGATGCCTTCTTTGCAGGTGTTGCCATTGGCATGACATATGGCAAAGAATTAAAGGAAGCAGTTGAAATCGGTACACGTCTTGCTGCATCTGTTATCATTACAACAGACAATGTATGTCCGCGTTTTCTGCCGAAGGAGCTTGGACTTGACATTGATGTAGAGCAGTAGCAAACAAATAAATTGAGAAAGGCAGTAGAAAACAATGAATATTGTGTGTTTGGATTTAGAAGGTGTATTGGTACCGGAGATCTGGATTGCATTTGCTAAGGCAAGCAACATCCCAGAACTGAAAAGAACAACAAGGGATGAGCCGGATTATGATAAGCTGATGAAGTGGAGACTGGGCATCTTAAAAGAACATGGTCTTGGCTTAAAGGAGATTCAGCAGACTATAGCACAGATTGATCCAATGCCTGGTGCTAAGGAATTTCTTGATGAGTTAAGAAGCATGACACAGGTAATCATTATCAGTGATACATTTACACAGTTTGCAGCACCGCTTATGAAAAAGCTTGGGTGGCCAACAATCTTCTGCAACACTCTTGAGGTCGCAGAGGATGGAGAAATTACAGGCTTTAAGATGAGAATTGAGCAGTCTAAGCTGACAACAGTAAAAGCACTGCAGTCTATTGGCTTTGATACAATCGCAAGTGGCGATAGCTATAATGATCTTGGCATGATTCGTGCGAGCAAAGCGGGATTTTTATTTTGCAGTACTGATGCAATCAAAAAGGAAAATCCTGATCTGCCGGCATTTGAGACATATGATGAATTGATGGCAGCGATCAAGAAGGCGCTTTAAGCAAAAAAATATAATCGGGGAGAATATTATGGAAAAGATTAATTCAAGGTGGTCAAAGCTCGCTGTTATTATTGCAGGTTCATTTTTATACACCTTTGGTATGAATTATTTTTTGATTCCGTATGGTCTTTACAGTGGAGGCGGTATTGGAATTGCACAGGTTATTACATATTTGCTTGGAAAGGTTATAGATTTTGGCGGCAAAAATGTGTATGGTATTGTTTACTTTTTGATTAATATTCCGCTTCTTGTTTTGGCGTGGAAGGGAATTGGAAAGAGTTTTCTTATTAAGACACTGATAGGCTCAGCAGCGATCAGTATATTTGCAAGCATTATTCCGATTCCGAAAACGCCAATCGTTGACTCTGTTGTTGCATCTGTTTTAATCGCAGGTATTATCAATGGTTTTGGTGTAGGCTTGCTACTTGTTGCAGGCGGAAGTGGCGGCGGTGTAGATATCATTGGCGTGTGGGCAGCTAGAAAATTTAAGAATGCATCTGTTGGAAAGATTTCACTGTATGTTAACGTGGTTGTATATGCAAGTCTTCTTTTGATGTTTGATATTGAAATTGTTATTTATTCTCTTATCTATATGGTATGCTTCACACTTATGATGGATAGGGTTCATTATCAAAATATCACTGTTCGACTGATGATTTTTACAAAGCAGGAAGGAATTGATCAGAAGATTTTAAAGCAGACAGGACGCGGTGTAACAGAATGGAATGGTGTGGGTGCCTACACAAAGGAAGAGACAAAAATCATGGTTTGCTGTATAAATAAATTTGAGGTGGCAGAATTGTTGAAATTATTCATAGTATTGACCCTAAAGCATTTGTAATTGCTGACGAAGGTGTTTCTGTCATGTCAGGAAACTTTGAAAAACGACTGTGACAAAAATAAATCTCAACAAAAATATGAGGCGTTACTAATGTAAAGTTGGGCAAAACGCAGAAATATATGTCTGCTATTGGCGAATACGCAAAAAAATGGTAGTATAAAGATATGTAACATCACGTAGAACGATGTACTGTAAACACGCCCATAGTATGCCCTTTTTAGGGATAGGGCAAAAGGAGGAATAAAGAAATGACAATTAATGAGCAGTTTAAAGAGTATGGTGTTGTTCCAGTTGTAGTACTGAACGATGCAAAGGATGCACTGCCGTTAGCAAAGGCTTTAGTAGAGGGTGGTCTTGCTTGTGCAGAGGTTACATTCCGTACTGATGCAGCAGAGGAGTCCATTCGTCTTATGAGCGAGGCTTATCCGGAGATGTTAGTTGGTGCAGGTACCGTTCTGACAATCGATCAGGTAAACCGTGCTGTTAAGGCAGGTGCTAAGTTCATCGTTAGCCCAGGATTTGATCCAGAGATCGTTGACTATTGTTTAGAGAACAACATTCCGGTACTGCCAGGCTGCATCACTCCATCAGAGGTTGCACAGGCTGTTAAGCGTGGACTTAAGGTTGTTAAGTTCTTCCCGGCAGAGCAGGCTGGTGGAATTGCTATGATCAAGGCTATGGCAGCTCCGTATACCATGGTTAAGTTTATGCCGACTGGTGGAATAAACACCAAGACTGGCAGACTACTTAAGCTGTGATAAGATTCTTTGCTGCGGCGGAAGCTGGATGGTAAAGGGTGACATGATCAAGGCTGGTGAGTTCGATAAGATCACTGCTATGACCAAGGAAGCAGTTGCAAAGGTTAAGGAAATCCGCGGCTAATTGTAATGCTAGTCGAAAAGTCGCAAGCTGATCATGCTTGCATGAGGAAAAAAGAAAGGTATGGTTTAGAAAAAAATGAATTTAAATTTAAGACCAGCAAGTGAGTGCAAATTTGATGCAGTATCTCTGGGCGAGGTTATGCTTCGTCTTGATCCGGGCGAGGGCAGAATCCGTACTGCAAGATCCTTCCGTGCATGGGAAGGCGGCGGAGAGTACAATGTTATCCGTGGTTTAAGAAAGTGCTTCAAGATGAATACCGCTGTTATCACTGCATTTGCTGATAACGAGGTTGGTATGCTGATGGAAGATTTCATCTGCCAGGGTGGTGTTGATACTTCCCTTATCAAGTGGATGAAGACTGACGGTATTGGCCGTATCTGCCGTAACGGTTTAAACTTCACTGAGAGAGGATTTGGAATCCGTGGTGCTGTAGGTTGCTCTGACCGTGCAAACACTGCTATTTCTAAGGCTACTCCAGATGATTTCGATTTTGAGTACATCTTCGGAACATTAGGTGTTCGTTGGCTGCATACCGGCGGTATCTACGCTGCACTGTCTGAGCAGTCTTGCGAGACTGTTTTAGCTGCAATCAAGACCGCTAAGAAGTATGGAACTATCGTATCCTACGACTTAAACTATCGTCCATCTATGTGGAGCGCTATCGGCGGACAGGCTAAGGCTCAGGAAGTAAACAAGGAGATCGCTAAGTACGTTGACGTTATGATCGGTAACGAGGAAGACTTCACCGCTTGCCTTGGCTTCGAGATCGAAGGAAACGATGCAAACTTAAAGACTCTGAATCTTGACGGATACAAGAAGATGATCAATGAGGCTGCTAAGACTTACCCGAACTTCAAGGCTGTAGCTACAACTCTTCGTCAGGTTAAGACTGCAACTGTTAACGATTGGAGCGCAATCTGCTGGGCAGATGGTGAGATCTACAAGGCTAAGGATTACAACGGTCTTGAGATCATGGACCGTGTAGGCGGCGGCGATTCCTTCGCATCTGGTCTGATCTACGGTTTAATGACTACTGAGAATGCTGAGATGGCTGTTAACTATGGTGCAGCTCACGGCGCACTGGCTATGACAACTCCTGGTGATACCACTATGGCAAGCAAGAAGGAAGTAGAGGCTATCATGGGCGGAGCTGGAGCTCGTGTACAGAGATAATTAGGAGTTATCAATAATCCTATAAAATAAAATTTTCCCCTCGAAATGGTGTATAAACATCGTTTCGGGGGATTTTGTATCTTAGGGATTGTGTATAAAATCTTGTTTCTTGATAGATACTGTGGAAGAGAGAAGCTTTTTAGCTAAGCTTTTTGAAACTATCCGTTATTTACAGGAGGAAAACAAACTGATGGATGATCAGACAAAAAAGCTTTTAAAGGAGTGTAATGTAGGCTGCAAGATGGCGCTTCAAAGTATGACACAGGTAGAAGATTATCTTGAGGACAGTGAGCTAGAGCAAGCTGTAGAGGATTATCGCAGAGAGCATGAGCGAGTAGAGAAGGAAACATCGCGTCTTTTAATGGAGGCGGGTGTATCAGAGAAGGATCCAAGTCCTGTGGCATCTGCATCTTCATGGATTACAACAGAGATGCGGCTTATGATGAAGGGAGACTGTCATCAGGTAGCAAAGCTGATGATGAATGGATGCAACATGGGGATTCAAAGCATTGCAAAGTGTCAGAATGAGTGTAGGGATGCAAGCCGGGAAGCCAGACAAATTGCAAAAGATTTGATACACACTGAAGAAGATTTTATGGGAAGAATGAAGGAATTTCTGTAACCTAGGCGGGGCGCTTATGCGCCCTCGCTAAAATTATGTGTCGCATCACATCATTATAAATTACTAGGACAATATTTTCCAGTTGCATATCAACACCTAAATCGCTATAATGAGGGAAAATACATAAAGAAAGTAGAGGAAGACATGAGAAAGATAGAGAAGTGGTCATTTACGCAGGTTATGGTATTTGGCTTTCTGGTGCTGATACTTGTAGGTGCATGCATTTTAATGCTGCCTATATGCAATGCCAATGGAAAGTGGCTCAATTTTCCAGATGCACTGTTTACATCATGCACCTGTGTCTGTGTGACAGGACTAGTAACTGTTGTCCCAGCATTTCAGTTTACATTTCTGGGAAAGCTGGTCATGTTGTTTTTAATTCAAGTCGGAGGATGGGGCGTTATTGTCTGTGTGACGTATGTGCTTGTTCTTATGAAAGTCAAACTCACCATTCAGGAACGCGTGATGCTGCAAAATTATTTTAACCGCGACAGTATGCGTGGTCTTGTCGGAATACTGCAGTATGTCGTAAAGGGATCACTTGTGGTAGAAGGCATTGGTGCATTAGGATATGCATGCCGCTTTATTCCACAGTTTGGACTGCTTCGCGGCATATGGTATGCAGTTTTTCATTCAATATCAGCCTTTTGTAATGCAGGAGTAGATTTACTAGGCGATTCTAGTTTTGCGATGTATGCAGATGATGTACTGATAAATACAGTTACAGCTTTTTTAATTATAGCAGGCGGAATTGGCTTTATGGTATGGAGGGAATTGGTTGCTTTTATAAAAAAGGCAGCTAAGAAGGAGACAGGAATCAGACAGGGTCTGAGAAAGCTATCTCTTCATACAAAGTTAGTGCTTTTAATGACAATCAGTTTGTTATTAGGCGGAACTTTATTTTTCTTCATTGTAGAATATAATAATCCAAATACATTAGGATCTATGGGCTTTTTCCAAAAGTTGATGGCATCATTCTTCCAGTCAGTGACAACAAGAACTGCAGGATTTTTTACTGTGCCGCAGGATCAGCTTAGAGAGGTTTCGAGGCTGTTTAGCTGTCTTTTGATGTATATAGGAGGCTCTCCTGTAGGAACAGCAGGAGGTGTGAAAACAGTTACAGTAGCTGTTGTGCTGCTTAGCTGTGGTTCTATTCTGGCAGGTCATGAAGATACAGAGTGCTTCAGGCGCCGTATTCCAATGAATATTGTGCGAACAGCATTGTCAGTATGCATTGGAGGTGTTTTGCTGGTGCTTGTTGGAAGCCTTGCATTAATGGTTTCAGAGCCAGAGGCAACAGTAATGCAGGCTACTTATGAGGTAGTCTCTGCAACAGCGACAGTAGGTCTGACAGCGGGGCTTACTCCGAAACTTCATTTGGCTGGAAAATATATTATTATTGTGCTTATGTATATGGGACGAATCGGACCTATTACAATTCCGCTTATGATTGCAGGAAGCATTAAGAGAAGAAATGAAAAGAGAAGACTGCCAGAAGAGCATATCATGGTAGGATAATAGTATTTTAAAGGCGAGCTTATAAAAGCAGAAGGGAAAATCATGAAAAAACAGCAGTATATTGTATTTGGCTTAAATCGTTTTGGCACAAGTGTAGCGAGAACACTTGCAGCAGCTGGAAATGAGGTAGTGGCAGTGGATCAGGATGCAGATCGCGTGGCACAGATCGCTGATGAGGTCAGCTATGCAGTGCAGGTTGATGTGGCAGATGAGGCTGCCATGAGTGGTCTTGGAATGGAGCATATGGACGGCGCAGTCATTGCCGTTAGTAGCAACATGGAAGCAAGCATTGTGATTGCAATGAAATGTAAGGAGTATAACATTCCGCAGATTATTGCAACTGGAAAAAACGAAGTGCATGGAAAGGTCTTGAAAAAGCTTGGTGTCACAAGAGTCGTATTTCCAGAAGTGGAGATGGGTGCGCGAGTTGGAAAATATCTTACGGCACGTGATTTTTCAGACTGGATTAATCTGTCAAATGATTACAGTATGGTCGAGATGGCAATTCCATCAGCGTGGGTAGGAAAGACTCTTCGTGAACTTGATCTTAGAAATAAATATGGAATGAACATTGCAGGTATTCGCATTAATAACCACATGAATTGCAGTTCACCAGATGAAAAACTACAAAAAGATATGCAGATGTATGTCATTGGAAAAGACAAGGATCTGCAGCATTTCAATGGTTAAGGCATGACAGATTTGTCCTTTTGACAGATATTCCTATTTTTACACGGAAAACTTCTATATATTACTCAATTTACAGATTAGCCTGCGAATGATATACTTTTCTTGAAAAAAGAAAAGGGAGGTATCTGTTGTGAAAACATCATACAGATTATCAGAGGCAGCTTTCCGCCTTGATGGAAAAATGCCGCTGAAGCAGGCAATCCCGCTTGGCTTACAGCATGTGCTGGCTATGTTTGTGGGAAACTTAACGCCGCTTTTGATCATCACCGGCGCATGTGGAATTGCAGGCGGTGAGTTTGCAGATTTACAGCTGCAGCTTTTACAGAATGCAATGCTGGTAGCAGGAATTGTTACTTTAGTTCAGCTGTTCGCTATCGGACCGGTCGGAGGAAAGGTTCCGATTATTATGGGTACATCTTCTGGTTTTATCGGAGTATTTAACTCAGTTGCCGCAACTATGGGCGGAGGCGTTCTTGCCTATGGTGCCATTATGGGAGCATCCATAATCGGTGGTTTGTTTGAGACTGTTCTTGGTTTCTTCTTAAAGCCACTTCGTAAATTCTTCCCATCCGTAGTGACAGGTACAGTTGTTATGTCCATCGGTCTTAGCTTGATTTCAGTCGGCATCAATTCATTTGGCGGTGGAAATACAGCAAAAGACTTTGGTTCTATGGAAAATCTGCTTTTAGCATTGTTTGTTCTTGTAATGATTCTTGTTTTCAAGCATGCGACAAAGGGCTTTGCAAGCTTTTCTGCAATTTTACTTGGAATTATCTGTGGTTATGTAGCAGCATTTATCATGGGTTTGGTACTTCCGACAACAGGTGTTACAGCAGATGGTGTTGAGTATACAAAGGCATGGGTATTAAATTGGCAGAAGGTAGCAGACGCGTCTTGGTTTGCAATTCCGACATTGATGCCGGTAAAGCCAGTATTTGATCTGCGTGCGATCCTCCCAGTATTGATTATGTTTGTCGTAACGGCAGTTGAGACTGTTGGTGATATCTCTGGCGTTATGGAAGGTGGTCTTGGCCGTGAAGCTACCGATACAGAGCTTTCAGGCGGTGTTATGTGTGATGGTCTTGGATCTTCCTTTGCAGCACTGTTTGGTGTGCTTCCGAATACCTCCTTCTCACAGAACGTTGGTCTTGTAAGCATGACAAAGATTGTAAACCGTTTTGCATTGTCAACAGGTGCTATTTTCCTGATTCTTTGCGGACTCTGTCCAAAGCTTGGTGCAATCGTTTCAATTATGCCGCAGTCAGTTTTAGGCGGTGCAGCAGTTATGATGTTCTCCTCAATTGTAATTAGCGGTATTCAGCTGATCACAAAGGAGCCATTGACAGCAAGAAATCTTTCTATCGTTTCTGTTGCTCTTGGTGTTGGCTATGGTATGGGTGCAAATACAAGTATTTTAAATCAGGCACCACAGGCAATTCAGCTGATCTTTGGCGGTTCAGGAATCGTTCCGGCAGCACTTGTTGCTATTGTATTAAATATTCTTCTTCCTAAGGAAAAGAAAGAGGATGCAGCAGCGTAAGCAAAGATCACATAAGCTGATATTTGAAGCGATTAAGAAGTATAAGCAAATCTTTTTGTGTATCAACATCTTTTAGTTCATATTCATCCTGAACGGGTACTAATTGTATCCGTTCAGGATATTTTTTTTGCAACAAAACCGCCGCCCCTTCCCTCAGGCAGAGAAAAAAGTTCAGAAAATGCCCAGCTTGGAAAAAGAACAGGGGCACCAGGAGTGTTTTGAAAGGCAGGGCGAATAATTTTTTTGTTGTCAGCTAAAAAAGCATCAATAAGATTAATTATAGTTTCGCGGCTAAGAAGCGGCTGATCGCCAGGACAAAACAGGCATCCGCTTATATCACCATTACGCGTAACCTCGTCCAAGCCCATACGTATGGTATCATTTCTAAAGGGCTCATCATGCAAAATAACAGGAACATTTTGAGCATGGCACAGCGAAGCAACATCTGCATGGCGTGTCACAACAACGCGGTGTGAAAAAAGACCATCTGTAACAGTAAGTGCGCGACATATCAGGGGCTGCCCATCAAAATCAGCCATCAGCTTGTTGCCGCCAAAACGCTTTCCAAGCCCAGACGCCATAATGACACAGCCAAGATGTGGGGTAGTAGGGGTAATCTGCATAGTATATTCTCCATTTTAGTTATGTTATATGAAAAGTATATCAAAACTGCTTTTCAAAATCAAATTGGATTGGTATAATGAAAGTGATGCTTACAGCATAGGAAAAATGCTGTGACAAATGATAATGGCAGTTTGTTAAAACGACGTAAGGAGATGAGAGGATGGTAACGATACAAAAATATGTTAAGGCGCAGAGTCTTGAGGAAGCATGGAAGCTTAATCAAGGCAAAAAGAATAGGATTCTTGGCGGTATGCTGTGGATGCGTCTTGGAAATGGTACTATAAGTACAGCGATTGATTTGTGTGATCTTGGACTTGACACAATTGAAGAGACAGATGAGGAATTTTCCATTGGCGCACGCGTGACGCTTCGTGAGTTAGAGCAGCATGTAGGATTGAATACATATACGCATGACGCTGTGAAAAATGCAGTAAAGGATATTGTCGGTGTCCAGTTTAGAAATATGGCGACAATCGGCGGAAGCATCTGGGGACGCTTTGGATTTTCAGATGTGCTGACTGTTTTTCTGGCTATGGACAGCTATGTGGAGCTTTATAAGGGCGGAATTGTTTCAATGGCAGATTTTGTTTCAATGAAAATGGATAATGATATTTTGATTCGTGTGATTGTAAAAAAGCGTGCCTGTCAGATCGCATATATGGCTGTTAGAAACCAGAGCACCGATTTTCCAGTGCTGACCTGTTGTGTATCAAAATTGGATGGAACGTATCGCGCTGTAATTGGCGCTCGTCCAAAAAGAGCAAAACTTGTTAGTGATGAGAATGGCATAATGGCAAATGGTGTCACGAAGGAAGCTGCAGCTGCATTTGCTTCATATGTCGCAGAACAGGTGCCAACTGACAGCAACCTGCGCGGCAGCAGTACTTACCGTACACATTTGATTCATGTATTGACAGAGCGCTGTGTGGCACAGCTTTACAATCAGCAATAATAAACGGCCCAAAACAGAAAGGGAAACGAATGGAAATCAAGGTTAAATTAAATGGAAAAAATGTAATCGGCAATGTGGAAGCAGATACAGTGCTGTTAGACTGGCTTCGTGAAAAGGGATGCCTTAGCGTTAAGCGCGGATGTGACACATCAAACTGCGGCCTGTGCACAGTATTTATGGATAATAAGCCGATTTTATCATGTTCAAAGCTTGCTGTGCAGGCAGATGGTCATGAGATTAAGACACTTGAAGGTCTTCAGGAAGAGGCATTAGAATTTGTAGGATTTATCGCAGACAGGGAGCAGACCAGTGTGGTTTTTGCAATCCAGGTTTTGTTATGAATACAATTGCACTTCTTCGCGAAAATCAAGATCCAACGGATGATGAAATCCGCGCATTTCTTGCTGGAAATCTTTGCCGTTGTTCTGGCTACGAAGGTCAGCTTCGCGGGATCCGTAACTTTCTTGACAGCCGCAAAGCTTGTGCAGACGAGAAAAATAGCAACTGACAAAGTAGAGCTAAAAGCTCATATCAATAGAAAAGGACTATTTTATGCAGAAAGAATATAAATCAATAAATAAATCTGTCCGGAAAAAGGATGCGAATGCAGCTGCTTACCGGAAAGCCTGTTTATACAGATGATGTAACACCAAGCGATGCACTTGTGGTTAAGATTCTTCGCTCTCCTCATGCAAATGCCATTGTGCAGGAGATCAATACAAAGGCAGCAAAGTTAGTTCCAGGTGTTATCGATATCTATACTTGGGAAGATGTGCCGAAGAATCGTTTTGCGATTGCAGGTCAGACCTTTCCTGAGCCATCGCCATATGACCGTTTAATTCTGGATCGTCATGTGCGCTTTTCAGGAGATGCGGTGGCGCTTATCGCAGCTGAAAATGAGAAGGCAGCCATTAAGGCAATGAAGTTAATAAAGGTAAAATATGAGGTGCTTGAGCCTGTTCTTGATTTCCATACAGCAAAGGACAATTCAGTGCTTGTTCACCCAGAAGAGGACTGGTTTCCGCCGTGTCCAGTCGGAGGTGATAACAAGAGAAATCTTGTCGCAAGCGGATGTGATTTTGATGGTGATGTAGAAGGCATTATGGCAGACTGTGATATCACCATTGATCATACTTATCATATGAAGGCATATAATCAGGCAATGATGGAGCCATTTATCTGCTATACAAGTCTTGACCGTTATGGCAGGCTTCACGTTGTATCTTCAACACAGATTGTATTCCATACACGACGTATTCTTTCCAATGCGCTCGGCATTCCAAAGAGTCGCATTCGCGTGGAGAAGCCTCGTATTGGCGGAGGTTTTGGTGCAAAGCAGACAGCAGTTTGTGATGTGTATCCAGCTTTTGTCACTATGAAGACAGGCCGTCCGGCAAAGATCAATTACACAAGAACAGAAGCACAGATTGCTGGTTCTCCGCGCATGAGATGGAAGTGCGCGTGCGCTTGGTGCAAACAAGGATGGAAAGATTCGTGTGTTAGATCTTTACACTTTATCAAACTCAGGAGCCTACGGTGAGCATGGTCCGACAACAGTTGGTCTATCCGGACACAAATCAATTCCGCTTTATACAGGATCACTTGAAGCATTTCGTTTTTCGTATGATGTTGTGTACACAAATCATCAGGCAGCAGGTGCATATCGTGGTTATGGAGCAACGCAGGGAATCTTTGCACTGGAATCTGCTGTCAATGAGTTAGCTGATAAGCTTGGCATGGATCCAACTGTTCTTCGTGATAGAAATATGGTAAGAGAAGGCATGGTTATGCCGGCTTACTACGGAGAGACAGCAAATGCATGTGCGCTTGACCGCTGTATGGAGCACTGCAAGAAGATGTTTAACTGGGATGAAAAGTATCCTGTTCGTGACATGGGCAACGGCAAAGTGCGTGCAGCTGGTGTTGGTATGGCAATGCAGGGAAGCTGTATTTCAAACTTAGACGTTGGCTCTGCGACATTAAAGTTAAATGAGGATGGCGGCTACAATTTGCTAATAGGCGCTGCTGATATGGGTACTGGATGTGATACTATTCTTGCACAGATGGCAGCAGAATGCATGGACTGCAGCGTAGATGATATTGCAGTATTTGGAGCAGATACAGATGCTTCACCGTATGATTCTGGTTCATATGCATCATCAACTACTTATATCACAGGAAAGGCAGTAGAAAAGGCATGTGCTGACTTAAAGAAAAAGATCTGCGAGATTGCAGCACAGATGATGAACTGCGAGAAGGAAGATGTTGCATTTGAGAGCAGTCGCGTGCGCTGTATTTCAACTGGACAGACAGTGTCATTGTCAGAGATTGCTTATAAGACACAGCTGGCAAGCAACAGCAATGCAGAGGCAACAGCGTCTCATTTTTCACCTGTATCACCGCCGCCGTATATGGTTGGAATGGCAGAGATAGAACTCGATAAGTTGACAGGTGAGGTTAAGGTGCTTGACTTTATGGCTGTTGTGGACTGTGGTATTCCGATCAATCCGGCACTGGCAAGAATCCAGGCAGAGGGCGGAATTGTGCAGGGTATAGGTCATACTTTAATGGAGAATGTCACCTACGATAAGTCTGGCCGTCCAATTGAGTCTACCTTTATGCAGTACAAGATTCCGACACGTCTTGATATGGGCAAGCTGAAGGTAGAATTTGAACACAGCTATGAACCGACGGGACCGTTTGGTGCGAAGTCAATAGGCGAGATTGTAATCAATACGCCGGCACCGGCCATCGCTCATGCGATTTACCGTGCAACAGGCGTATGGCACAGAGAATTGCCTATCACACCAGAACAAATTGCTATGTCGATTGCGGAATAAGGCAGTCAATGGGGACAGGCGGTGGCTCATTACCTGTCCCCAATGGCTCTTGGAGAAATGTTACTATGAGAAATATAAGTTTGCTGATAAAACCGGTTTCAGGAATATGCAACATGACGTGTGATTATTGCTTTTATTGTGATGAAGCAAAAAAAAGAACACAGCATGTATATGGGATGATGAATGAAAAAACACTTGAAACCATTATAGAAAAAACAATAAGAGAGGCAGGTGCTGTAGCGAGCTTTACCTGGCAAGGGGGAGAACCTACACTTCGGGGAATAGATTTCTTTGAAAAAGCAGTAGCACTTCAAAAGAAATATAAACAGCAATATCAGCGAAACAATCTTCATATAATGAATTCCTTCCAGACTAACGGATATGAGCTAGACAGACAGTGGGCAAAATTTTTTAAAAGAAATCAATTTCTGGTCGGTTTATCAATAGATGGCTTACCAGAAATTCATGATTTGCTTAGACGGGGAAAGGATGGGGCAAAAAGTTTTTTTAGAGTAAAGCAGGCTGCAGATCTTCTTGACCAATATCAGGTTGATTATAATATACTCACTGTTGTAACATCACAGGTAGCAGAGCGTATTAAGGAGATATATCCGTTTTATAAAAAATGCGGATGGAATTATCAGCAATATATTGCCTGCCTAGAGCCATTTGGTGAAAAACCGGGAACAAAGCCGTACTCTTTGTCGTCAAAACAGTATGGAAAATTTCTTTCAAATTTGTTTGAATTGTGGTATCATGATTTACAAGGCGCAAGTCAGCCATATATTAGACAGTTTGAAAACTATGTGGGATTGGCCGCAGGATATATGGCAGAATCTTGTGAGCAAAGGGGATACTGCGGAGTACAGTATGCAGTGGAAGCAGATGGAAGCGTCTATCCGTGTGATTTTTACGTGATGGATGAGTACCAGATTGGCAATTTTAATACAGATTCGTTTGATCAGATGGATCAAAAACGAAGTGAAATTCGATTTATCGAGCAGTCTTCTCAGGTTGAGGAAGCGTGCATAAGCTGTCATTATTTTTTATTATGCAGAGGTGGATGCCGGCGAAACAGGGGAAATGGGATGCAGACAGAACCAACAAGGAACAATTTTTGTGAAGGATATAAATTTCTTTGAAAAATGGTATGATACGCTGATGCAGCTGGGAAAACTGGTGCAAAGATAAATAAGAAACATTATCCATGGGAATGGAAAGGAGAACATGAATGAAAAAGCAGATTGTAGTACTTATGACAGACACAACAAGAAAAGATATGGTTGGCTGTTATGGAAATGAAAAGATGAAGACACCGAATCTTGACCGATTGGCACAGGAGGGCATTCGTTATGAGAATGCTTATACTTGTCAGCCTGTATGCGGTCCGGCACGAGGTGCAATTTTTACTGGAGCATTTCCGCACACCAATGGAGTTGTCACAAACAGTATCGGAATGGGAGATAATGTAAAAACAATCGGACAGCGTTTGCACGATAACAAGATTGAATGCGGCTATATCGGAAATGGCACTTGATGGTATCTGACTATTTGGAATGGTATATGCCAGATGGATGGAACCCAAAATATTGGTATGATATGAGAACTTATCTTAGTGAGTTGAGCGATGAGGATAAACTTCGCTCTAGAGATTCACAGACATCATACACAGAGGGCTTTTCAGAAGAATTTACATATGCGCATCGCTGCTCCGACAGGGCAATTGCATACTTGAATGAATTTAAGGATCAGGATTTCTTTTTGACTGTTTCATATGATGAGCCGCATGGACCATCTCTTTGCCCGGCTCCATTTAATCATATGTATGATGACTTCTGTTTTGAAGTTCACCTAGCTTTCAGGACGATCTGTCAAAGAAACCAATGCTGCAGCAGCTTTGGGCAGGAAAGAATTTACATGCACCAGAATCAGAGATAAATAAGGCGTCAAAAGGACTGTCATTGTTCTTAGGCTGTAATTCATTTGCAGATTATGAAATGGGAAGAGTATTGGATGCAATTTACAAGCTTGCACCAGATGCAATGGTAATTTATACATCAGATCATGGTGATATGCTTGGTGCTCATCGTCTGGCATCAAAGAATGCAGCAGCATACAAGGAAGTAGCTAATATTCCTTTAATTATTAAGGGCGGTGC
>ENA-OQCN01000368-OQCN01000368.1-human-gut-metagenome-genome-assembly--contig:-NODE-368-length-24286-cov-2.630779_pt1 | contig 24286 bp, 24 predicted proteins | sample MGYA00242497_ERZ504576 | MGnify/ENA primary metagenome ERZ504576 (study PRJEB26092, sample SAMD00036296) | human gut metagenome | host: Homo sapiens | study: EMG produced TPA metagenomics assembly of... | reverse complement strand
AATATGGAGGGTACATAATATGGAACAGGAAAAAATCAATCGATTGCAATGGATCCTTGATGATGCAGTGGCAAGGGGAGAGATCCCGGGCGCGATTCTGATGGTCAGAAAGAAGGGAAGGAAACCGTGTATCTGGAAAGCGGTTATGCGGATATCGAGGCAAAAAGCCGGTGTCGAGAGACAGTATTTACCGTCTCTATTCTATGTCCAAACCGATCACCGCAACTGCAGTGATGATTCTGGTGGAGCGGGGACTGATCGATCTGGCAGATCCGGTATGTAGATATCTTCCTGGATTTTGTGGACAAATGGTGGCTGCAGCAGACGGACATGTGGAAAAGCCATGGCGGGATGTCACGATCCAGGATCTGGTGAATATGACCTCCGGTCTGGTCTATGACGGCAATCATCTGACCGGAAAACAGACAGAAGCCTTATTTGCCGAGGTGATTCAGGGACTTGATGAGGGAGAAGGAGGAGCTTATGGTACGGTGGAGATTGCCAACCGTCTCGGCCAGATTCCGCTTGCCTTTCAGCCGGCGCGCTCCTGGTGCTATGGAACTTCCGCTGATGTGGCAGGTGCCCTTGTGGAAGTGGTTTCCGGTATGCGGTTCGGAGATTTTCTGGAAAAAGAGATCTTCACTCCACTGGAAATGGTGGATACAGGCTTCTGGGTACCGGAAGAGAAGCAGAGCCGGCTGGTGAAAACGTATGAGTGTAACGAAGGAAAGCCGTCGCTACTCTATACCGGTAATCATCTGGGTATCCGGAATGCGATGGATCGCCGCCCGGCATTCGAATCCGGTGGTGCAGGCCTGGTGTCTACGATCGATGATTATTCTCATTTTGCACAGATGTTGTTAAATGGCGGAAGTTATAAGGGAAAACAAATCCTCAGTCCGGCGATGGTACGCTTTATGACCGGTCATGTGCTGAGCGCAGAGCAGCAGGAAGTCTTTGAACGGGAAGGTATGGCATGGCTGGAAGGATTTTCTTATGGTAATTTCATGCGTGTGCTGGTGAACCCGGGCAGATCCACAACGCTGGGAAGCAAGGGAGAGTACGGCTGGGACGGATGGCTCGGCTGCTATTTTACCAATGCGCCGCAAGATCAGATGACGATCCTTATGATGACACAGAAAAAAGATTCAGGAACTTTCCGGATGACGCGGTTGCTGAGAAATACGATTTATAATATGTAAAAAACATAATTCTGTGGAAGAATGAACAGTTACAAAACTATAAACAAATGGAGAAGATGTGATGAAAAAAAGAGAATCATTTAATACCCGGTGGGGATTTATCCTGGCGTGCATCGGTTCGGCGGTGGGCATGGGAAATATCTGGATGTTTCCCACCAGAGTATCGTTATATGGAGGCGGAGCATTTCTGATTCCGTACTTTATCTTTGTGGCGCTGATCGGATTTACCGGGGTGATCGGAGAGATGGCATTCGGACGTGCAACGAGATCCGGTCCGATTGATGCGTTCGGAATTGCCTGTGAGAGAAAAGGAAAAAGAAAACCGGGAGAAGCACTGGGGCTGATCCCGGTGGTCGGCTCACTGGCGATGGCGATCGGCTATACGGTCGTTATGGGATGGATCTTAAAATATACGGTCGGCGCATTCACCGGGGCGACACTGGCACCGGCTGATGTGGACGAATTCAGTGCTGTGTTCGGTTCGATGGCATCTGCGTTCGGCAATACAGGCTGGCAGGTTGTGATCCTGCTGGCAGCTATGGGGATCCTGATGTTCGGTGTCGGAGGCGGGATCGAGAAGGTCAATAAAGTGCTGATGCCGGTATTTTTCCTGCTGTTTGTGGGACTTGGTATCTATGTGGCATTTCAGCCGGGGGCTGTGGACGGATATCACTATATCTTCCGTGTGGATGGCAAGGCGCTTGGCGATCCGAAAACGTGGATTTTTGCCCTGGGACAGGCATTTTTCTCCCTTTCGGTGGCGGGAAACGGAACACTGATCTATGGATCCTATCTGTCGGATGAAGAAAATATTCCGGCTGCTGCGGGAAGAGTGGCATTCTTTGATACACTGGCTGCGCTGCTTGCATCCCTGGTCATCATCCCGCGATGGCAACCACCGGAGCAAAGCTCGATCAGGGCGGTCCCGGACTGTTATTTATTTTCCTGCCAAATCTGATCAAAAATATGCCGGGAGGAAAGATCATTGTGATAATTTTCTTTGTTGCTGTATTATTCGCGGGTCTGACCTCCCTGATCAACCTGTACGAAGCACCGATCGCAACGGTGCAGGAAAAATTCCATCTGGAGAGAAAACCGGCATGTGCGGTGATCGCAGTGATCGGCGTGATTGTTTCCATTCTGATCCAGGGTATCGTATCCGGCTGGATGGATGTACTTTCTATCTACATCTGCCGCTGGGAGCCGGACTGGCTGGTATCATGCTGTTTTGGGTATGTGGAAAAGAGTATGTGGAAAAACAGGTAAACAAAGGACGAAGCAGTCACCTTACCTCCTGGTTTTACCCGATCTGCAAATATGTTTATGTGCCGGTGTGTATCCTGGTACTGGTTCTTGGAATCGCGCTGGGCGGTATCGGATGAAAAAATATTTTTGACAGCAACTCTATTTTATCGAGAAAAGCAGCTGCAGTAACCTGGTTACTGCAGCTGTTTTTCTCATAGTTATGCTTGTTCCGCAGGCAAAAACATGATATGATACAATTGTCGGGAAAATACAAATCAAAAAACACATCACACTTTTGTTGCAGACAGTAAGATATTTTACAATTCATCCGTCTTATCTGAAAAAATATAATCATTTAATTCTTCAAAACTGGAATTTACTATTAGAAACAAGTTGTTTTATGCTTCATATGCTGATATTCTTTTTTGAGATCTTAATCTTCTGAAAAAAGAGTCACGTTAGGCGGAGGTCGAATTTTATTTCTTTTTTCGCAAGATTAAATTCCACCCCTCATTCGGTTCAGTATTTCTTCCGAATGGCGCTACGTTTTCTTATTTTTTCAGTAATAGAGGTGTAAGGTTAATCTCGTTAGCGGGAATGGATTTTATTCCTAACTTGTCAAGAATATCCTCGCCATTAATGAAGCTGAACAACTGGTGTGCCGACTGGTTATTCAGCTTTTTTCTGTTATATGAGTTGATATTACTCATCATAAGATTGATATCATCCTGAGTTAAGTTATCAAAAGAGGTTTTCTTCGGAAGCACACGACGAATCATCTCATGTGTAACTTCACAACCACCTTTTTGATCAGAACGCTGTGGATCACAATAAAAGATATGTGTTCTGCGACCATTGCCCTTATTAAATTCGATTGCCAGCGGGTTAGTAAATTCACTTCCTCTGTCGGTCAAAATCACCTAGAAGAGGCTAGTGAATACTTCATGTCTTAACTGTTCATACAACCAGTCAAATATTTCTGTAACTGATTTGGCGGTATTGTTATCACGGATAAAAGCAAGCATTAAACTACTATTTCTAAAGTATATGGTCAACAAGACTTTACCGCCTTTGCGACCTTCTACTGAATCCATTTCCACTACCGGAATATCAGAATTCGCAGCAAGATAAGCTTCAAAATCCTCGTAAGTACGTCCTATATGACACTGCTTGTCTACTCTTACAGGCTTCTTATGTGAGCGGGTACGATAACGGACCTTTCTCGGAAGATCAACGTTATCTACAGATAACGACTTTCTGAGCGAGTAGTCTCATAATTCTTCTGAGCTGATTTGGCAGAATAAATATGCTTCTCCAGCTTACAGGATTGCCGTTGGATACAACCGTTACAAACGTATGGTGGTTTCTTCAGTTTGTTACAAACCAATACCTCAAACTGCTTGCAATGCTCGTAGCACTTTACACGAGGACATCTCTTGCAGCTTTTTAAATACTGTAGTTTGCACTTTGAACATGCTGTTCCGTATTCATCACAGGTACTTCGCTTGCTGCAGGGATTGAAGGAATCTTTACGTACAGTCTGACTATGGAGTCTGACTTCTTTTGAGATAGTAGAAGGGTCCTTGCCAAGTTCCCTACCTATCTCAGTAAATGAAGCTCGTTCTCTTAAGCGAACTTCTATTGTGGCTCTTTCATCAAGAACCAGATGTGCATTCTTAGCCATGGTATTCTCCTTGGATAACACCATCCGGACTCTATTGCTGAGCCACAACTATAACTAGATATCAAGAGGTTTGCAACACTAACTTCTAGGATATATTTTGCAATACTAAGTTCCGGTTTTTGGGTGAATGGACTGGAATTTAATTTTCCAATTCACCAATATCAGTCGTACACATGCAACCATCGTATACCGAAACGGAGCATTTGCAATCGTTGATAACAATGCAACAAACGGAACAAACGTTAACGGTGTTGCAGTACCGGCCGGAAAAGAAAGAGCTCTGACAGGAAATGAAACCATTCGTCTGGCAGATGAAGAATTTCTGTTTCGTGCATAAAACTGAATAATATATGAGAGGTATGAGGATGATTTATAAAATAGCAGCTCACAGCGATGTGGGTATTGTGAAGAAAACAAATCAGGACTCAGTACTCGTGAAAATCGCGCAGACAAACCATGATAAGGTTTGTCTGTGTGTCGTGTGTGACGGAATGGGCGGTCTGGCTGATGGTGAGTTGGCCAGTGCGACAGTGATCCGGGAGTTTGATCAGTGGTTTATCAATAAACTTCCCGGACTGCTGGAAACACCGGAATTTCCAATGGATGAACTTCGTGTACAGTGGGACGACCTGGTAATGCTGCAGAACAAGAAAACTGGCAAAGTATGCATCCGGAATAGGAACACGCATGGGGTACAACAGTCGTAGCTTTTCTGGTTGTGGATGACAAATATTACATCATGAACATCGGCGACTCGAGAGCTTACATGGTTTCCGATGCCATCTATCAGCTGACGAAGGATCAGACCTATGTGCAGTACGAGATGGATCTGGGACATCTGACCTGGGAACAGGCACAGACCCATCCACAGAGAAATGTACTGCTCCAGTGTGTAGGAGCATCGGATGAGATCCACCCGGATTATTTTGTGGGAGATGCCAATCCGGACACCACCTTTATTCTCTGCTCCGATGGATTCCGCCATGTGATCTCGCCGGATGAGATCTATGAGAAGTTTCGTCCGGAACTTCTGGAGAATGAAGATATCATGCTTCATAATATCGTCTCACTGGTGGAACTGAACAAATCCAGAAAAGAAGTGGATAACATATCGGCAGCTGTTATCCGGACATGTCGGGAGGGATAAGCATGCTGCAGATAGGTTCTTATGTAGACGGAAAATACAAAGTATTAAATAAGATCGGCCAGGGCGGTATGAGTGTCGTCTACCTGGCATTGAATGAAAAAGCAAATAAAACATGGGCCATCAAAGAGGTCCGAAAAGATGGACAGCAGGATTTTACCACAGTCAAACAGGGACTGATCGCTGAGACCAACATCCTGAAAGAACTGAATCACAAATACCTGCCAAGTATCATCGATGTGATCGATGACGGGGATTCCTTCCTGATCGTTATGGATTATATCCAGGGAAAATCACTGGATAAGATCCTGAAAGGAAGTATGGAAAAAGAAGGGCTTCCCATCGCACTGGACGATGTGATCGACTGGGGCAAACAGCTGTGTGAAGTGTTCTACTACCTTCATACCAGACCGAATCCCATTATTTATCGAGATATGAAACCGGGCAACGTCATGCTGAAGCCGGACGGAGAGATCTCCCTGATCGACTTTGGTACCGCCCGTACCTTTAAACAGGGGAACAGAGAGGATACCACCTGTCTTGGAACACCGGGATATGCGTCACCGGAACAGTACGGAGGAAACGGACAGTCCACACCCCGAAGTGATATTTACTGTTTAGGAGCTACCCTCCATCATCTGATCACCGGAAGAAATCCTTCCCCTACACCATTTAACTTCCCGAAGATCACACAGTGCCGGCCGAGTCTGGTGGATGAGATCCCGAGAGAGGATATGAACAAGCTGCTTGGCTTAGAGATGATCATTGATCGTTGTACACAGTACGAACCGGAGAATCGATATGAATCCTGTCTGGAGATGCTGTACGATCTGGAACATATCGAAGAACTGAGCCTTCCATATCGAAAGAAATTAAGAAATAAGCTGCTTGGCTTTGGTGTCAGCGCAGCAGTAGCTGTCTTATGCGGCGGTATTTCCCTTGGCTGTATGCTGATGGAGAACAAAACAGAGCAAAGCGGCTATGATTATTATGTAGACCAGGCAGAGAAGAGTGACGGAACAGCCAAAGTCAATTATGCGAAAAAAGCAGTTGCCATCGACCCGGGCAAGGAAGAGGCCTATCTGGTTTATCTGGATGCCCTGCGAAACGATGAAGACGGTTTCTCCGGTCAGGACAGTCAGGATTTTAAGGCCCTGCTGCAGCAGATGGCAGGAAGACAGACCTACGAAGAAGTACTGGAAGATAATCTGGACGGTTACACCGAGCTGGCTTATGAGCTGGGAATGGCTTACTACTTCCCGGGCGGCGCCGGAAAACCTGCAGGAGATAAAGAACTTGCTAAAAAATGGTTCGGTATCGTAGCACAGGCCGTGTTGTCCGATGACCAGCTGAAAGCTTTTAGCCTGGATTCCACAGAAAAATTGTCTGCAGACAAGATCCAGGAATATGATATCGACACCAATCTGGTGGAAACCTTCTTAAGTATCTGTAGTTATTACGGAAAAGTGGGTCAGGAAGATACCGTAACCGGTGAGATCAAATATTCCTACTCGGATTTCTGGGTAGAATTAAACGGTCTGGTAGGCGGACTTCCGGAAACCATCAGTACAGAAAGTCGGGAACGTCTGACACAGCTTCGATTGCTGAACGATGTATCTTATCAGCTGTATGAAAATGCAAAACAGTTCGTATCAGATGCCGGTGTGGACAAGGCAACTTTCCAGGGTGCCCTGGCAGCCATCGAGACAAGAGTCTCCGGTGCTGATACCGGTTCCAACCAGACGGCACAGCGGATCCGTGATAATACGATAACAACCGTGGACAATACAAAGAAACTGGTAGAATCTCTGTATGCACAGAATTCTGATGCCGTGAAGAGCGGAGGTGATCAGTAATGGGGCAGACACAAAATATTGAACAGCAGATCCAGCTTCTGAGCAATCTGCAGCTGGGATTTGGGATTGCTGCATTGCTGTTCCTTGCACTGGCGATATTCCTTTTCTTCTATCTGCATATCCCGCAGGTGTTTAATGAATACCGGGGAAAGAGTGCTCAGAAAGCCATGGAAGAGATGGCAGCCAACAGCAGCGACTCCGGACGTATCGTTTCTATGGATAAAAAGTCCAAAAACAAGAAAAAAGGAACCGGACAGCTGGTACAGAGACGTCACTATACAGACAATCTTACCGATGATCTCAGCGGCCGGATGAGCCAGGAATTTGGCGAACCAACCGGTCAGATGAATCTGAATATGGCAAATAGTTCCGAAGCAAATGGCATGATGCAGGAAACAGCAGCCAACGGCTCGGAAGCCACAGATGTGCTGGATCCGTCCATGATCGCCAACCCGGTACAGGAAAGACAGCATGTATCTACACCGGAACAGGAAGGAACCATGGTTCTGGATCCGAACATGCTGCAGCATTCCAACAGTACCTTTGAGATAGAAAGAAGTATCATCCTGATACATACGGAGAAGGCGATCTGATGAATAAGAGAAAAACAGCAAGGATATTTAATGATCTGTCGATGGCTTTCTTCCTTATATCATCTACAGTGGTCGCATTTCTTCCGATAGCTGACAGAGAAAAACACCCGGCAATAGCAGTATTTGCCGGGGGTATCTTCTGGGTAGGATTGTTGTGGGGGATTTTCCTCTACATCCTCAGCTGTCAGAAAATAAGAAATCTGAAAAGCTATCAAAATTATCGCTCGGTGGAGCGTATCGGTGCACTTGCACCCGGATCCACCAAAGAAGGATTGATTGCAGATCTTGCATTCATCCCGGGATTCCTAGTGATTATACTCGGAACCTACGTGTTCAACATACCGGATCCCGTCATGTTAATTTGTATGTGGATAACCATGGTATCCTTTTACGGACACTTCGTCCTGAATGGAAGGGTATACAAGTTTTTGCATAAAAGAAAAGTTATAAGATACCGAAAGGTAAAAGAGGAATCAGCCGAGAAAAATACTCAGCTGAAGGAAGGAGTCTGAGGACATGAAACAAAAAACAAAGAGAATTCTGGCGTTCGCCATGGCCGTTGTCTTCGAATTGTCAACCTGCGTAACCTCCAGTCCATACACCGTTATGGCGACGGAAGCAGGAGAAACGATCGCACCTCTTGCAGAAGAGAGAAGCGGCAGTGGAGAAGTCACTCCGGGTACAACAGAAACAGGAACACCTGGAGGAAGCGGTAAAAGAGGCACGGTAACACCATCTGAACCGTCTGCACCACCGGCAGCAGAAACAAAATACCTGAGTGTTAAGATAGTTTTGGGTGAAGGTGCTGGAACTATTGGTGGAGTAGACTTAGAAAATGTAAGTTTCACTCTGTCAAATGGTGAAAAAGAAGTAGCTTGTACTGTGAATCCAAAATCATCCACAACTACAGGGATGGAATATGCTACTGGTAAAACCTATAGCATAAAAGAAGGTAGCATTAGCGACAATTCTGGAATGTATACGCTCGGAGATATTACCTCCACAGTAGAAAATGCGGATTCAGAAAATCCGACATTGGTTTTAAAGATTGGAGAATTAACTCCGAAAGTTGGAACAATCTCAGGGGCTGCTAGTATCAAGGCGTTGTCTGAAGTGAAGTACACTTTGGATGGAAATTGGAGCGACAAGGTGGATCGATGGGTAATTGAAGGCAGCAACGCTGCAAAGGCTACTGTTGATGCTACTGGTGTTGTGTCTGCAAAAGTAGGTGGACAAAGTTTTATTCTGGCAGCATATTGTAATGATACAAAGTTGACAAGCAAAGAAATTCAAGTTACTAAAAATGCTACAAAATTAGAGATAAGTACAAATAACGAATCTGCCGGAGGAAACTCTTGGGACATACCATTGCAGATAACAGTTCGTTTAACAGATGAGTCAGGATCTCCTGTTCAGGGAAGAGAAATAACGGTTAATGTAAAGAATAAATTAATTGCTTCGACAGAGTTAAATGGTCTAACAGATCCGAACGGTGAGTTTAAACCTAAAGAAGTAAAAGTGTATAAGATTGTAGGTGATATACCTGTTTCAGCATCCTTCGAAGGTGATGATGCCTATCTGCCATGTACTGAAGGAATATCTTACAAGACAACAAAAGATTCTGGAATCCTTTCCTATGAAAAAAAGGACACCAAACTGTGACGTTTACTTACGGAACAGAAGACGTTGTAAAAACACTGGAGTTAAGAGATAAGGATAAAAATCTTCTTGAAACAGAAGAGCTTTCTGACGTAAGTCAGGTGAAATTAAATGTCACATGTGATAATTCAGCTATACAAGTGACACCTAAAATAGTAGCGCCAGAGGCAGGAAGCGGAAAACCGTTGCAATTGCAATTGGTATTCCATGCAAACAGTGCAACTGAAAAAGAAATTCCTTTTACGGTGACTGCAGAGACACCAAATTACAAATTTGAAAAAGAATTATATGTAAAAGTGAATCCATATGAATTAAAACTGGAAGGTACTGTTTCAGTAGCGGGATCCGGTAAGACAGAGTATAACAATAAAAAAATCTACGATGCAACAGATCTTGTTGATGTACAGGCTACTCTGGTAGGCGATAATAATCTGACAGAGGCTGCAAAAAACGAAGTAAATACATACTTTACAAATCTGATTTTTAAAGGATATAAAACTGGAAAAATCAATGTTAAGGAAAATGAAGAAGAACAGAGCTTTGATTTTGCACCGACAGATTTTTCATTGTGTACAGATTTAGCGGAAAATATTAAAGATAAATATGTAATCAAATCTGGAGAAAAAGCAACAGCCAAAGTAATTATCCAGAAAAGAACCCTGAAGCTTACCGTAGCACCTTCCACACGTCCATACAGAAGCCTGGGATACACAATAGCTCTGGATAAACTGGTATCTGTAGCCGGATTTGCCGGAACGGATGAAGTCGATAATCTGAAAGGATTTACCTATCCTACAGTAGTAGATACCACTGCTACAGGTCTTACACCGGAAAACGTAAAGAAAAATGATACGGCAACCTGTTCTGTACACACCAATGCACTGGAACTGGATCCGGATTCAGGAGATCCGACAAATAATTACAAATTTGATTTTAATTCTTATAAACATGGTGATCTGACTGTAACAAAGGAAAATATTACCAATGCTACAGATTATGTGACAATCAACAACAACACAAGCACACATGCTTATGAAAATGAAAAACATGACCGTTATTACGGAAAAGATGCAGTGATCAAATTCGCGTTAGAAGGCGGATACAACAAAATTTATCTGCGCAAGGGTACAGATCTTACAACGGATGGTTTAAAAGAAGCAGAAGCGTATGAAGCAGGAACTGCTACAGAAGAAGAGATTTATCTTGCCAAGGTAAACAATGACGGAGAGGTATTAAACAGTACAAATCCATTTAAAATCACCTTCAAATACGATCCAGATGCACCGCAGTGCAGCGAAATCAAATTCGGAGAAGAGAATAAGGTAGTAACCGATCTGGCAACGACTATCACGTTTGGTATTTACAAGAATAAAAACATCGAAGCAAAAGTTGTACTTTCTGATGAATTATCAGGAATACAGGGATGGTCTTATTTTGTGGCCAACACAGAAAAAGATGTTCGATTTGATGAGTTGCTTACACCTGATGACTATGCTGAGGAACTGACAAAAGAACATTTTACCGCAGGAGCTACAACAGGAGCCAATGCGTATACCGTTTCCGTCGGAAAATTAAAAGACGGTGAGACACTGGGATCTAACAACTATATTGTATTCGTAAAAGTAAAGGATAATGTAGGAAATACAAAAATCTACGGTTCTAATGGTATCGTTTTGGAGAACTTCCACGATATTACCGTGGAATACAATGAGAAACCTGCATCCACAACAACACAGCAGGGAACTGTAGACAACAGAACCTATTATTCAGGTGATGCAGAGTTAGATCTGACAGCTAAAGAAAATGCAAGCGAAAGCAAATTCTACTCCGGACTGGAAAAAATGCAATATACTATTTCCAGACACTGGGGTGATGGTAAAAAAGAAACAGAAGAAGTTACAGAATCAAATAAATTTGGTTTCCCGAAAGATGTAACTCTGAAAGAACTTCAGGACTACTGCACCATCGATAAACTTCTGGAACTGAAGAACGACCCGAAAAAATCTCAGGTGATCACAGTTTCCGCAACAGCCAATGACAATGCAGGAAATGCAATGGAAACCCGTGCAGACTACACATTGGTTCTGGACTCTATCGCGCCGACAGTAGAATCCTCTTATGCACAGGCAAACAACAATGGCGCTTTCCTGAATGCAAAATATGCAAACAGTGATGTAACCTATTCTGTCAACGTAACCGAGCGTTTCTTAAATGAACTGAAAGTAACACTGAACGGAACCGTTTACACACTGGAAGAACTGAATTCTCAGAAGGATGCTCTGGGTATCAAAGAGATCTCCATGGATCCGGTTAATGATTTTGCAGATACAAAAGACAGTACCGTATATAGATTCACTATCGTATTCCACAAAGACGGTGAATATACCGTACAGACCAAAGTAGCCGATGCAGCCGGAAATAAAGGGGAAGACAAAGAATTCTCCTTCGTGATCGACACAGTAAGACCTGAGATGCAGGTTACTTATACTGCATATCGTCCGAACGGAACAAGCTTTGTTCTGGATCCGTCCCGGGGACGTGCTTATGCAAATGAAGAAGTAGCTTATGTAGCTGTAACAGCAGTGATCACAGAGAGAAACTTCGCTGAAGACAATACAAAAGATACATTCGATACAAACGATGCAAATGTTGCTTACACAGCAGTAAACAGCAAAGGAAAAGCAGTGAAAGTTGCAGATTATGACGCAGCGATCCGCGAAGAATGGACCAACAAAGGAAATGTCAGCACAGAAGACAACCGTTTTGTATATGAACTGTCTCTGCCGACTATCAGTGTAGATGCCAACTATGATTTCGCTTATGACTACACCGATCTGGCTGGTAACCCGATCAATGAAACTATCAAACAGGCAGTTACCCTTGACCGTGTAAAACCGGAAGGTACTGTAACAGTAGAAGATCTGGTGAACGGATCTGCTTCTGAGACATGGAACAAGTTCCTGAGTGCAATTACATTTGGACACTTTGGTAAGAACAGTGTAAGAGCTTCTATGACAAGTGATGATGAGACTGCAGGTGTGGAAGCTACTCAGTATCTGATCTCTGCAAAAGTACTGACAAGAAGCGAACTGGAAGCAAGAACCGGATGGACCGGTTACAGCAGCAAGATCAGCCTGGCAGCAAGCCAGAACCTGGTTGTATATGAAAAGATCACAGATAAAGCAGGAAATATCCAGTACATCAGTACTGACGGAATCATCGTTGATAATGTGGCACCGGTAGTGAAGATCACTCCTACCAATCCTGGATGGGGCAAAGGTGTATACAGCGCTGCCGATAATCCTGGATTTGACATCAGCGTTACCGATCCTGTTGTAAACGATGCATATGCAGGACTGAAGACAATTTCCTACACAATCACAAACGGAACCACAGGTTATGTAGAATCCGGAACACTGGCAAACCTGGAGAGAACATCCCACCTGCAGAGCTGGACCGGACATGTAACCATCAACCCGGATAACTTCTACTCCAACGATGTTCGTGTGAAAGTTACCGCAGATGACTGGTCCACCAACGATGCAACATCTGAAGAAATCAGTATCAAAGTGGATAACAAAGCCCCGATCGCAACATTCTCCTTCGATCAGAGCGATGTACACAACGGAAAATACTACAACAATGACAAAACTCTGACAATCACAGTAGACGAGCGTAACTTTGATGAAAGCTACCAGCACAGGTTACATCTACAGCAGGCGGCGGATACAGCATCAGCGGATGGTCTCACAACGGAGAGATCCATATAGCTACTGTAACCTTCAGCGGTGACAGTGATTACACAGTAACCTATGACTGCTTCGACCTGGCAGGCAACAAGTCCAATACTGAGAAACTGGATGAGTTCACAGTTGATAAGACAAAACCTGTGATCCAGGTTTCTTATGACAACAACAGTGCATTGAACAACAACTATTACAAAGAAGCAAGAACAGCAACCATCACCATCACCGAGCATAATTTCAATCCTGGTGAAGTGACAGTTACAACAACAGCACAGCTGGATGGTGCAGCAGCTTCCGCACCTGGCGTAAGCGGATGGTCAGGATCCGGGGATACACATGTAGCAACCGTTTCTTACTCTGCAGACGCAGATTATACATTTACCATCAGTGCAACAGACCTGGCAAGCAATGTATCCGATCCATATGCAACAGAAAGCTTTACCGTTGACCAGACAAAACCGACAGTAGAGATCACCAACATCGAAGATCGTTCCGCAAATAACGGAGAAGTAGCTCCTGTTATCACACTGAATGATATCAACTTCGACAGCGGCAAGACTGTTGTCCACCTGACCGGAGCCAACAAGGGAGAGGTAGATACCACAGGTATGTACACTTCCACAGCAAGCAACAAAGGTCAGACACTTACTTTCTACAACTTCAAAGAAAATATGGATGATATCTATACTCTGACTGCTGAGACAACTGACAAAGCAGGAAATCAGTACAGCACATCCAAGATCTTCTCTGTAAACCGTGACGGTTCTACTTATCTGTATGACGATTATACAGAAGAACTGATCAAGAATGGTTACACCAACGATCCGAAGAATCTGGTAGTATCCGAGATCAACGTAGATACCCTGACCTTCCGGGAACTGACGGTATCCGAGAACGGAACACAGAAGACTCTGGAACAGAACAAAGACTTTGAAGTAAGTGAGTCCGGAAGCGATGTAAGCTGGAAAGAATACAAGTACACCATCAACGCATCCAACTTCGAAAATGAAGGAGACTACAACGTTTCCATCTACTCCGAAGACCGTGCAACTAACGTAACAACCAACACAGCCAAGTCCAAAGATATTCTCTTTGCAGTGGATAAGACTTCACCGGTTATCTCCCTGGCTAACATCGAAGACGGCGGAAGATACAAAGTAGAAAGCCAGAAATTCACAGCAAACGTAGATGATAACATGGCTCTGGATAAAGTTGAGTATTACGTAGACGATGAGCTGAAACAGACCTTCGATGCAGACGAAGTATCTGCAAACGGCGGTTCTCTGGAACTGAGTGTGGATTCTTCCAACACATTCCGGAATATATCTGTAAAAGCTTATGACAAAGCAAACAACGAAGCAACAACCGCAAGCGTAGACGTCCTGGTATCTGCAAATACATGGGTACAGTTCTATAACAATAAACCGGCATTCTACGGTACGATTGGAGGCGGTGTGGCAGCAGCAGTAGCTGCAGTAGCCGCAGGCGTACACTTCAGTGGCGCAGCCGCAGGAACAGCAGCCGCAGCAGGAAAAACAGCTGCAGGCGCAGGTATCTTCCTTGCAGGTAAGAAAAGAAAAAGATGAAGAGTAAATAAGAGAAAATACATAACTGCGAAGAAACTGAGCAGTTATCGATAATCTCTATAAAAGTGTTTATTTTCTGACCGGATGTGTTCAGTACCTTCCCGGTCACAGACCAAAATGCATTTGCACATAAAAAATATTGCTTTTGTAATTGACATTTCCATAGAAAAGAGGTATCTTTGAGAAAGATAATAAAACTATTTTATTAAGTTTCAAAAACTCATATATGGAGGGCATTTCACATGGAAGGTAAGATGAAAGTAGCAGTGATGAACGGTATCGGCAAGATGGGATTTACAGAGCGTGACATCCCGACGCCGAAGGCTGATGAGGTTTTGGTAAAGCTGGATTATGTGGGAATCTGCGGATCGGATCTGCATTATTATGAGAGTGGAGCCATCGGCGATTATGTGGTAGAACCGCCGTTTGTTCTCGGTCATGAGCCGGGTGGTGTTGTCGTGGAAGTGGGAAAAGATGTCAAACATCTGAAAGTGGGCGATAAAGTAGCTCTGGAGCCGGGAAAGACCTGCGGACACTGCGAATTCTGTAAACAGGGAAAATACAATCTCTGTCCGGATGTCGTATTTTTCGCAACGCCGCCGGTAGACGGTGTCTTTCAGGAGTATGTTGCGCATGAGGCGGATCTCTGCTTCAAACTCCCGGAAAATGTAAGCACACTGGAGGCGCGTTGATCGAACCTCTGGCTGTCGGTTTCCACGCAGCGATCCAGGGAGACGCCCATCTGGGACAGAAAGCAGTGGTGATGGCGCCGGATGTATCGGTCTGGTTTCCATGATGGCACTGAAAGCCCGTGGAGTATCTGAGGTTTATGTGGTAGATATCATGGAAAAACGTCTGGAAAAAGCCCTGGAACTGGGCGCAACCGGAGTGATTAACGGCGCAAAAGAGGATGTGATCGCCAAAGCACAGGAACTGACCGGTGGGGCCGGTATGGACCTGATCATCGAGACCGCCGGTACAGAGATTACCACCAGACAGGCGATCCATATGGCGAAGAAAGGTTCCACGATCGTTCTGGTCGGCTACAGCAAGAGCGGTGAGATGACCCTGCCGATGAGCCTGGTTCTCGACAAAGAACTGACTTTCAAAACGGTCTTCCGTTACCGGCATATCTATCCGATCGCAATCGATGCGGTAGCTTCCGGAAAAGTAAACGTAAAAGGAATCGTTACTAATATTTACGATCTGGACGATGTACAGCGGGCGATGGATGAGAGTGTGCATAATAAGGCAGACATTGTAAAAGGTGTGATTAAGATTCATCCGTAAGAGTTGAAAGGCTCGTAAAAAGAAAAAAGCATACAGGTGTCAGGCATTTCTTCGTAAGAACTTTGTAAGAGTGCCTGACACTTTTTAGATTTCAAAAAAAGTCGGAAATGACCTATAAATCAGCCGGAATCCTATCTGGAAAATCTCTTGCTTTTTGAGTAAAATAAAAGTAATAAGCGGCGATTGTGCCGCAGGAAAATAGTTACTGGGCACGGAGTGAACAGTAACAAAAATAACAGGCAGGGCGGTCCGCCGGCGAGTGCGGTGGGACAGCCGGAAAAGAGGTTTGTGATGAAAAAATGGACAAGAGTCATGTATCAGCCAAATCTTCCCCTGGAAGCAGGCAGATATGTAACAGCAAGTAAAGAACATATTGCATTATCCCTGGAGGCAGCGACAGAGGGTATGGTGCTTTTGAAAAATGAGAACAATATCCTGCCGTTAAAGAACGGTTCCCGGATCACACTGTTCGGACGCGGAAGCTTTGATTATGTCAAAGGCGGCGGCGGAAGCGGTGATGTAACCGTATCTTATGTACACAATCTGTACGACGGTTTCAAAACACTGGAAGATAAAGTCCAGGTATACGAGCCGGTAGCAGAATTTTATAAGAAAAATGTGGAAGAACAGTATGCGATCGGAAGAGCACCGGGTATGACCGAAGAGCCGGAACTGCCGCAGGAACTTCTGGACGGCGCGAGAGCATTTGGCGATACCGCACTTATCGTACTGAGTCGTTTCTCCGGAGAGGGATGGGATCGTTCCAGCGTGGAATACAACGGTGAATTCAATCCATGGCCGGATGAGACAAGCATGCCGAAACTGTCCGCAGAAGTGTATCCGGACGGCGATTTTTATCTGACTGCAGGCGAGAAAAAACTGCTGGCACAGGTAGAAGAAGCTTACGATAAGATCGTGGTTGTATTAAACATCGGCGGCGTGATCGATCTGTCCTGGATCAAAAAAGATGACAAGATCGGAGCAGCTTTATACGGCGGTCAGGGCGGCATGGAAGGTGGAACTGCAATGGCACAGGTACTGTGCGGTCTGGTCAACCCATCCGGTAAACTGGCAGATACCTTTGCTGCAAGACTGGAAGATTATCCGTCCACGGAAAACTTCCATGAGTCTGTAGAATATGTGGATTACACCGAAGATATTTACGTTGGTTACCGTTATTTCGAGACGATTCCGGGCGCAGCTGAAAAAGTGGTTTATCCGTTCGGTTACGGTCTGTCCTACACAACCTCGAGGTGGAGACACAGAAAGCATGGGAAGAGGCAGACTCTATCAACGTACAGGTGAAAGTAACCAATACCGGAGATATGGTCGGTAAAGAGGTCGTACAGCTGTATTACAGTGCACCACAGGGACTGTTAAAGAAACCGGCGAAAGAATTGGGTGCATTTAAGAAAACCCGCCTTCTGCAGCCAGGAGAGAGTCATACGATGGTACTGACCGTCACAAAAGAAGCAATGGCATCCTACGATGATCTTGGAAAAGTAGCAAAATCTGCTTATGTTCTGGAAAAAGGCGCATATGCTTTTTATATTGGAACCTCCGTAAGAAATAACGAAAAAACAGCTTATGAATATCTGGTAGCAGAAGATACCGTGGTAAAACAGCTGGAAGCAAAGCTGACACCGTCAGGTCTGTCTAAGAGAATGCTTTCCGACGGAACCTACGAGGAACTGCCTCAGACTGAAGGAAATGATCCCAATGCCTGTGCATTTGGAAAAATGGTTCCGGGAACCGATGAAGGCATCCTGCCGGAAGTACGTTTCCGCGAGCATCGTCTGGCACTCTATGTAGTGAAAAAAGGTGCAAAACCATTTATCGAGGTAGCAGAAGGAAAAATCACCCTGGACGAGTTCATGAGTCAGCTTTCCGATGACGATCTGATCGAACTGCTTGGCGGACAGCCAAATACCGGTGTGGCCAATACCTTTGGTTTCGGTAACCTGCCGGATTACGGTGTACCGAACATTATGACAGCCGACGGACCTGCAGGTCTTCGTATCGCACCGGAATGTGGCGTGTGTACAACTGCATGGCCATGTGCAACTCTTCTTGCCTACACCTGGAACCCGAATCTGGTAGAAAAGGTAGGTGCAGCCGGAGCAGAAGAAGTGAAAGAAAATAATATCGCCGTATGGCTGACACCCGCTGTCAACATTCACAGAAATCCTTTGTGCGGAAGAAACTTCGAGTATTATTCCGAAGATCCGCTGCTTGCAGGTAAGATGGCAGCAGGTATGGTACGTGGTATCCAGTCTCAGCATATCGGCGCTTCCGTAAAACATTTTGCCGCCAATAACAAAGAGACAAACAGAAAGCACAGCGATTCCCGTGTATCCGAACGTGCCCTTCGTGAGATTTATCTGAAACAGTTTGAAATTATCGTAAAAGAATCCGATCCGTGGACGATCATGAGCTCCTACAACGTGATCAACGGTCACAGAGCTTCGGAAAATAAAGAACTTCTGGAAGACATCCTTCGCGGAGAATGGGGATTCCAGGGCATGGTTACCACAGACTGGTGGACCCGTGGTGAGCATTACAAAGAGATCAAAGCCGGCAATGATGTCAAGATGGCAACCGGTTATCCGGAACGTGTGAAGAAGGCTATAGAACTTGGTGAACTTACCCGTGCTGATCTGGAACACTGTGCAAGACGTGTACTGGAACTGATCCTGAAAATCGATTAAATATAACTAACAGTTACGATTAATCAAAAAATATGCATAAAAAAGTGAGAAAAAAAGCAAACAGAAAAAGAATCTACTTTCTGTTTGCTTTTTTTTTGCAAAAATATAAAAGGCCATACTGGATTACTGGAAAAAAACAGGGTATAGTAATAAGAAAACAGAACGTGTAAGAGGGGTAACAAACGATGAACAGAAAGATAGAAAATCCTTCCTCTATGTAGAAGTCAGTGACCGCGGAGCAGAACTGATGCGGATTATGAGAAAGGATACCGGTGCGGAGATTCTCTGGAATGGGGATCCGGCTTTCTGGAGCTACCGGTCTCCGATTCTTTTCCGAATGTGGGAAGTACCTGGCAGAAAAAAATGAAGATCAACGGAAAGGAATATCAGACCCGCCAGCATGGATTTGCCAGAGAAAAAGAATTCACCTGTGTGGAAGAAAGTACTGAAAAACTTCGCTACCGGTTAATGTCTGACGAAGAGACAAGAAGTACTATCCATTTGATTTTGTATTATGGATCATCTATGAACTGAGAGAAAAAGAGGTTCTCGTCAGTTGGGAAGTGGAAAACCGATCCGGGGAAGTCATGAGTTTTACGATTGGCGGACATCCGGGCTTCCGTTTTGAAAAAGAAGGAGAACAGAAAGAAGACTACGAACTATATTTTCCGGAAATACAGAGTTTACCGCTACCGCAGTCGATCTGGTCAACGGTACCGGAAAACCGGATCAGAAATACCGGGTGAAACTGACAGATCATACGCTGGTGTTAAGTGACCAGCTGTTTGATGTGGACACGCTGGTAGTTGACGATGCACAGATCCGGGAAGTATGGCTCAGAAGAAAAGCCACCGGGCAGCTTTATGCGGGAGTCCGTTGTATCGATGAATTTTGCAGTTTTGGAATCTGGTCCCTTCCGAAAGGACCGTATGTCTGTCTGGAACCCTGGGCGGGAAGATGTGATGATGAAGGGTTTTGTGAAGATATTTCAAAAAAGCCGGGAATCAACCGGGCGAAGCGGGAGAATGCTGGAAAAAGCAGTATGCGATTCTGATCGGATAGAACAGAGTATCTTAAGAGGTGTATTTACAACAGGGAAAAAGAGTGTCAGATGTAAGAATCCCGGGCACTTTTCTGTTATCTGCAGAAGAAAATAGCAGAGGATAAATTTTATAATTATAGAAATTACAGGGAGGTTTTTGTATGGGAAGAGCAATTTATGTGAGCAGTGTAAACGGAGATGATGCAAACAGCGGGTATGCACCGGAGAAAGCATTCCGCAGTCTGAGAAAGGTAAACCAGATGGAGATACAGCCGGGCGATCAGATTCTTCTGGAGAGAGGATCGGTATTTGTCGGAGAGTATCTGCATCTGTACAGAGGTGGTACAAAGGAGGCACCGGTTGTGGTAGATGCGTACGGAGAAGGTGCGCTGCCGCGCATCGAGACGGACGGAAACGGGATCTGGTATCAGAACTATGGCGGACATCTGGACAATGTAGTACATATCTGGAAAGGCTATCTGTCCTCAGCGGTTCTTTTATACGATGCAGAATACATTTCCATCCGGAATCTGGAAATTACAAACAACCCATGCGTCCAAAATGAGCGCCTGAACCAGGCAGACCGTATGAACCGCACCGGTGTATCCGTGATTGCGAAGAATCACGGGACGCTCCATGAGATCGAACTCGATCATCTGTATATCCATGATGTAGAGGGAAATATCTACGACAAACATCTGAACAATGGCGGCATCTACATGTCAGTCTCCCGTCCGGATGACGAAGAAAAGACCGGAATTGCCCGTTATGACGGTATTCATATCCACCACTGTAAAGTTGAGAACTGCCGCAGATGGGGAATTGCCGCAGGCTACACGTACCAGCATGACAAATTTACCACACTGGAACTGCCCGATGAAGTGGTGAAAGCCTACGGCTCCACCAATGTTGTGATTGAACACAACTTTGTCAAAGATATCGGCGGAGACGGCATCACACCGATGTACTGCTTTGAACCGCTGATCCAGTACAATGTGTCTGAAAATATCGCTGTGGACATCCACCCGGATCTGTACAACGAAGAAGGAAACCGTGGCGGTATGACCGCAGCCGCCATCTGGCCATGGAAATGCAAAACAGCGTTGTTCCAGTACAACGAAGTCTACAACACTGTCTATAATCAGGATGGTCAGGCGTGGGATGCCGACTCCGGTGACGGAACGATCTACCAGTACAACTACAGCTGCAACAATGGCGGTGGCTGTGTGATGTTCTGTGAGGGTGAGAGCGTCAACAACATCTTCCGCTACAACATCAGTCAGAATGACGGAACAGGCATCCTGACCCCGGTACGAAACGTGGATGCGAAAATCTATGGCAACATCTTCTATATAAAAGAAGGCGTGGACTTTATCCGTCATCGGATCTGGGGCGATACAATGATCGAAGGCGGCGGAATCGAAGTCACCGACAACATTATCATCTACGCCGGAAACGCCCCCAAAGAAGAGTCCTGGACCTACAACAGCCCCAAGGCATATTATCAGAGTAATACATATGTAAACTATCAGAATACCCCGGAAGGTGATCCGGCTCCAATCTGCCTCTCCGCTGCCACCGACATCCTGACAGCTCCGGGCATCGCCCCAGAGACCACCAACGGCAGCAGCCGCATGTACAAAGGCAGTCAGGACTTTGCCGGTTACCGCCTGAAAAAAGACGGCACAGACCTTCTGAAACTGTAAACTTCAGGAACAAAAGAACAAGAAGAAAGGACACAAAATTTTCACAAAAAAATTAGCACTCCCCCTTGACGAGTGCTAATACAGGTGTTATAGTACAAATAGAACAAAGGAAGAGAAATAAAGAAGTTCAACTACCGGATGTTCTACACGAATAATCAATTAAGCAATCACTCCGCCACCGGGCGGAACAAATAGAAGGGAGAAATGACTTATGTTAATGCCTAGTATTTTTGGTGAGAATTTTATGGATGATTTCTTTGGAGTTCCGGAGAGAACTTATACACAGAGTGCACAGAACGCCCTGATGAAAACCGATGTAGTAGAAAACAAAGACGGATTTGACGTATCCATTGACCTGCCGGGATTCAAAAAAGAAGATGTGAAGGGAGAAGTCAAAGACGGCTACCTGATCATTACCGCATCGACCAAACAGAACAAAGAAGAGAAAAACAAAGACGGCAAGTACATCCGCAAAGAGAGATACAGTGGAACCTGTCAGAGAAGCTTTTATGTAGGAGAAGATATCACCCAGGAAGACATCAAAGCAAAATTTGAAGATGGTGTTCTGAAACTGGAGATTCCGAAAAAAGAAGCAAAACCGGAAGTAAAAGAAGCAAAATACATCTCTATTGCATAAAAGAGCAGGGAGATGAAAATTGAGACAAAACACGTATTACGAGTTTTATCCATTCATGCGGCAGGCGCGGACCGGGCGCCTGCCGGATAAATAAACTGTGCGCTCATTACTGTGAAATCGAGTGAACAGAAAAAGGAAAATAACAGGTTTAAAACCCGTTCACTATAGAGATTACCACAGAGGGACAGGACAAACTTTATATCCGGAGTCTCTCTTTTTTATATATACAGGCAGCAAGCCGAATGTACAGGATGTAACAAGTTCCCAAAGGAGGTGGAACAAGTGGAAAATAAAAGAGATTACTATGAAGTGCTTGGCGTAAGCAAAGAGGCAGACAGTTCGGCAATTAAAAAAGCTACCGGAAACTGGCGAAAAAATATCATCCGGACACCAACGCCGGTAATGCAGAGGCAGAAAAACGATTCAAAGAAATCTCGGAAGCCTATGCAGTACTGGGAGATGAGGAAAAGAAAAAATTATACGATGAATTCGGACATATCGCCTTCGAGCCGGGATTCAATGCGGATGCCGCAAGAGCACAGAAACAATATGGATATGAAAACTTCGGCAGTGATAACAGCAGAATGGTTATCGGGAGTACCATTTTAACGGATCAGGTGGAGATGACATCTTCGGAGATCTGTTTGGAAATATGTTTCGCCGGGGAGCAAAAGGCGGGAATTTCCACAGCGAAGGATTTCATAACGACAGCGGATTCTATCAGCAGTTCCATCAGAGAGAAAATGATGGCTTCTATGGTAAACATGGATTTCACGAAACTTATTCCGGAAAAGGGGAGAATCTGGAAGCAGAGATTTCACTTACCTTTGATGAGGCTGTATTTGGCTGCGACAAGATGATCACATTGCAGGAAGCAGGAGGTAACCGCACTTTGAAAGTGCATATCCTGCGGGAATCGATACCGGACAGAGCGTTCGACTGCGTGGAAAAGGTCATCCGGGAATCGGAGGCGGTGAACCTGGCGATCTGTTGCTGAAAGCAAAGGTGGAAGAAAACCGGGATACGAACGAAAAGGCGTCGATGTCTACACCACGGTCAGTATCCCATACACAACCGCCGCTCTCGGCGGAGAAACCAGAGTATCAACATTATACGGGGATGTTAGTTGTAAAATCAAAGAAGGGACTCAGTCGGGCAGCAAGATCCGGCTGCGTGGAAAAGGAATTGTATCTATGAAAAATCCGAACGTCCACGCGACCAGTACGTCACCGTCCAGATCCAGGTGCCCCGTCACCTGAATCAGCAGGCACGCCGGAAACTGATGGAATACAAACAGGCTTGCGGATAAAAAGAGCAGACAGGAATAACTTTGAACAGTTGTTACTGTCTGCTTTTTGCATGTGTTGTGCCGCATTTCGGGTGCGTTCCGGTTTGAAAGCAGAAAACAGACAACGAGAGTCTACGAGATGCAGTTTACAAAACATCATTTCTGAGCTATCCTATAGAAAGAAAAATAATAAAAAGTAACTATCCAGTAGATAGCATAACGGTGAAGATACTGAACAGTTGCGAAAAGACAATCAGGAGGAAGCAACATGGTAGGTCCGGAAGGAACAAAACGAATATCCAAAATAGATACGTACCTGAATGTAGCCGAAGCATTTGCCTATCGAAGCACCTGCATCAAACGAAAATACGGTGCGGTGATCGTAAAAGATGATGTGGTAATCTCCACCGGCTATAATGGATCCCCGCGCGGCTACGACAATTGCTGCGATATCGGCGAGTGTCCGAGAATAAAACTGGGTATGCATCAGGGAGAGGGGTACGGTCTTTGCCGTGCGATCCATGCTGAGCAGAATGCATTGCTGAACTGTTCCCGCGAACAGACCATCGGTGCCGACCTCTACCTTGCCGGCATCAATCCCGGTGATAATTCTGTTCACCGCGCAAAACCCTGCCCCATCTGCTCCCGCCTTATTATCCAGCCGGAATCAAAAACGTCTACCTCCGTGTAGGTGCAAAAGCCGGTGAGTACGAAGTGGTTCCGGCCAAAGATCTGGTGTGGCATCTGTAAAACAAAAATGATAACCGGAAAATAAAGACAGAAAAAGCCGCAAGGAAACAGTCCTGGCCAGTAAAGTTCAATGCCCCGGAAGCCCGCGATCCCTCCTCGGTGCGCGCGAACTTGTCGAGTACGAGTTGAGACTACAGGCTCAAACCGAAC
>ENA-OQCN01000367-OQCN01000367.1-human-gut-metagenome-genome-assembly--contig:-NODE-367-length-24319-cov-2.991361_pt1 | contig 24319 bp, 33 predicted proteins | sample MGYA00242497_ERZ504576 | MGnify/ENA primary metagenome ERZ504576 (study PRJEB26092, sample SAMD00036296) | human gut metagenome | host: Homo sapiens | study: EMG produced TPA metagenomics assembly of... | reverse complement strand
CACGCTTTGCGAGTTTCTCAAGTTATCGCGGCAGTCGCCAAGGTCTCATGCAAGCATGGACTTTGGCTCGTTGCTCGCGTAAAAAAAGTACGAACCATACCGCTTACTTTCAAACGATACACTTCGCACTTCTCTTCTTCGCATTAATCTTATATAAACGTAACTGTTCAGTACCTTCACAGTTACGTGCAAAATGCATGTAAAATCACCTTCGGTGATGGCATTTTGGCTTGTATGTCTCGGGATTTGGCATATTCATGCCAAAACACCTCGCGGTACAGTGACTACTGAATAGTTACATATAAAGTATCCGCAAACCTCAGAAAAAATACTCCTCCGAATAAATCCTCAGATCCTCTTTTTCCCAGACTCCGCTTTCCACATGAAAACTGTTCAACACCGGATACTCCGCCATCAACGACAAAATCAGATAACTGGCCTTCGAATCAAACGCCAGCCGAATATCCTCCACCGACGGCCGTGACGGAGAAGACGGATGAGAATGCCAGTTTCCCAGCGGTTTTAACCCATTGGCGCGCATATCCTTGATTGCATTCATCTGATCTCTCGGATCCAGCGTAAAGTGATCTTCCGCATGATCCTTATTCTCCAGAAAATACACCTTCTGGATCTCTCTTCCCTCTTCTGTTTCCACCCCGGCGAGAAGACCGCAGGCTCCTCCGGAAGATGTTCCTTTGCATAATTTACAATCTCATCATAGAGATGATCTCTCATTCTTATAATCGCCATAACTGTTTCCTCTGATTCTGCCGGAAACACCAGACACTCCGGGAAGCTGATATTGATATTCTTCATTACTGCTCGTCTCTCGTCGCAAACCGCCCTGCTGTCTCCTCGCAGACTTCCTGCTCGTAATCGATCGGCTCCAGGATCGTCGGGTTGTCTCCGCATACCGGGCACTTATGTGTATCTTTCGGCAGTTTGATCTTGTGGAACTCCATCGTCAACGCATCAAACGTCAACAGAGAACCTGTTAAAAGATCTCCGACACCGATCAGATACTTGATCGCTTCCATCGCCTGTAAAGATCCGATGACACCACCCATCGCTCCGATAACACCTGCCTGTTTACAGGTCGGAACGGCATCTTTTGGCGGCGGATTCTTGAATACACAACGGTAACACGGTCCCTGCCCCGGTACATAAGTCATCAGCTGACCTTTGAAACGGATGATTCCTGCATGAGAAAATGGTTTTTTCTCCAGGACACAGGCATCGTTAATCAGAAATTTTGCCGGAAAATTATCCGTTCCATCAATGATAAAATCATACTCCCGGATCAGTTCCCGGATATTGGATGCATCCACGAACATCCGGTAAGTTTTAACCTCTATATCCGGATTCATGGCGTTCATAGTCTCTTTCGCTGATTTTACCTTTGCTTTTCCGATATCTGCGGTACTGTGGATAATCTGTCTTTGCAGATTGGAAAGATCCACCTCGTCCGCATCCACGATACCGATGATTCCCACGCCGGCTGCTGCCAGATACATGGCTGCCGGTGCACCAAGACCACCGGCTCCGATGATCAGCACTTTGCCTTTCAGGAGCTTCTTTTGTCCTTTCGCACCAACTTCTTTTAAGATGATGTGGCGGGAATAACGCTCGATCTGTTCATCTGTCATTGCCATTTAGCATCCACCTCCCATGAAGTACAGGAACTCTACATTGTCTCCCTCTTTTAACACGGTAGACTCTTTATCCTCGGTTGCGATAAATTCTTCATTGACAGAAACGGTTACATACTCCGGCATCTCTACATTTTCCTGCTCGATCAGCTCCGGCAGTGTCAGTCCGTCTTTTACTTCTTTTTTCTCTCCTGCTACTGTGATAACCATGTCTTTTCTCCTTTATGTCTCTCTATACTCTCTTCAGATCTGTTCTTCGATCCAGCTGTTTAATTCTGCCTGTCTCAGCGCACCCACTTTCCGGTCTTTCACCTGTCCGTCTTTAAAGAGGATCAGGGTCGGATTAGACTGCACTTCATACTGCTCAGCCAGTTCCACATCAAAGTTTGTATTTACCTTATATACTTTGACCTTATCTTCATAATCATCTTCCGCATTTCCTAAAACCGGCGCCAGTTTTTTGCACGCTACACAGGAATCGGAATAAAAATCCACCAGAACCGGAAGCGATTCGTTCAATACTTCTCTTCAAAATCTGCTTTGCTTACCCGTACTGCCATTATTCTTCCACCTTTCTTACATACATGGTGTAAGTGCCATCTTCATTGTCGGTTAATTTCAGTACTTTATGTCCTTCTTCTTTCATGCTTCGCGGAACATTCTGTACCGGTTCCCCGTCGTTCATGCGGACAGCCAGGACCTCTCCATCCTCCAGTTCTTCGATGGCAACTTTTGCCTTTACGAATGTCAGGGGGCATACTTTATCGGTAATATCAACCTCATCGGTCACTTCAAAATCTAATTCAGCCATGATGGTTCTCCTTTCACTGTCCCTCGTACGCTTCTTTCAACTGCTTGCGGAAATCTTCCTCTCCCACACGCTGCAACGTCTTACGAAAACGTTCGCTTGGATTTGCATTTTTCTCAAAGAAAGTGATCGCCGCATCGGTCACACGAAACAGGGTTTCCTTGTCCGGGATCAGCGGAAGCAGTTCTTCTCCTTTGTAGATGTTATTTCCGAAAGTTCCTCCAAAAGATACAATATATCCCGGAGTTCCCTCCCATGCATCCACCGGGCAGCTCTTGACACAGCGACCGCAGTGATTACATTTCTCTGCATCCAGCTCTACTTTACCGTCCACCATTTTCAGTGCTTCCTGGCGACAGCTTTCACACATACACCACAGGAGATACAGTCGTCTTCTTTGTATGCGATGTTCATACCACCTTTGATTCCCACATCATTTTCTTCGGCTTTCAGACAGTTATTCTGACATCCGGTAACACCGAATTTGAACTTATGCGGAAGTTCCCGCCCGAAATATCTGGCATCCAGTTCTTTTGCCAGTGTGTAGGTGTCGATACATCCGCTGGGACAGACTTCTGATCCCTGCAGGCTGTGATGGTACGGACACGTGGACCGCACACGCCGGTTCCCACACCGCCTTTTGCCAGTTCTTCTTTTACCTCGGCAAGTTCTTCCACTTTGATAAACGGAATCTCGATTCCCTGACGGGATGTCATATGTACATAGCCGCGGCCGTATTTTTCTGCTACTTCCGCCACTTTTTTGATATTTTCTGCTGTCAGGTTACCACCGATCACGGCCAGTCGCAGGGAACCGTAACCTTTCTGTTTTTGTCTCATATAACCGCCCTTTTTTAAGGCTGCGTAATCTACTTTTTGTGCCATCGTTCTCTCTCCTTTACCTTACAGCTGTCCAATCTTTTCGATCGCCTGTGCAAAATCTGCTTTCAGATCTTCGATATCTTCGATTCCCACACTCACCCTGATCAGATCTTCGAAAACACCTGCATCTTCTTTTTCCTGTTCTGAACTGTGAAGACTGATCGTGGATCCCGGATGGATCACCAATGTCTTCGTATCCCCGATATTGGAAAGTGTGTATGGGATCTTCAGTGCATCAATCAATGCAAATGCATTTTCCTTACTTCCCACCCGCAATGTGAGGATCGCTCCGTATCCTCCGGAAAACTGTTTTTCAGAGATCTCATACCAATTGCTGCTTTTCAGTCCCGGATAGTTGACAGTAACAGACGGATACGTCTCTTCCAGCCACTGTGCAAGTTCCAGTGCATTGCTGCACTGCCGTTCCATCCGCAGTCCCAATGTCTCCATCCCGATCAGATTCAGATACGCGTTCATCGGTGCCAGACATGCACCGGTGTCACGGAAAAGGCTGTTTCGGAGTCTTGCAATATAAGCCATCGGGCCAAATTTTTTGTAAGCTGCAATCTGAGGATACATCTCGGAATCCCATTGAAATCTTCCACTGTAAGTAAGAATACCGCTGATCGAATTGCTGCTTCCGTTGATGTATTTGGAAGAAGAATTGACCACGATATCTGCACCATGTTTTAGTCCCTGGAAAAGGTACGCTGTTGCTGTCGTGTTGTCCAGGATCAGTGGAATCTTATGTGCATGTGCAATTTCTGACAGTCTTTCCACATCGGTCACATCCAGACAGGGATTGCCGATCGTCTCTGCAAAAAGCAGGCGGGTATGTTCGTTGATAGCTCCCTCGATCGCTTCCCAGTCATTGTTTTTTACATACCGGGTTTTGATACCAAATTCCTCGATATCACGAAACAGATCGATGGATCCTCCGTAAAGACTTGCAGAAGAGACAATCTCGCCCCCGCTTCGCACAATATTTAAAATGGCGTTCATGATCGCCGCCATACCGGAAGCACAGGCGATCGAAGCATGCCGCCTTCCAGTTTTGTGATTCTGTTTTCAAATGCGGTTACTGTCGGGTTCCCTACGCGGGTGTAACAGTAGCCGGGAGCTTTATTTTCAAATATTTTTTCCAGATCTGCGGCTGTGTCCTGTTCGAACGCACTGCTTTGATAGACCGGGGGAAGGGTTGCTCCGTTTGCCTCCCGAACCACTCCTGCATGTAGAAGGTCTGTATTAAAACTCATACGCTTATTCCTCTCTCACAGTAACGCTCTAGGATCATCCTGCGGAACGTTACTTTTTATTTCAAATATTCAGCCACCGCTGTTGCTGCGTTGGCTCCGTCGGAAACCGCTGTCACTACCTGGCGCAGTTTCTTTGTTCTGACATCTCCGGCCACATACAGTCCTGCCAGACTGGTTTCTCCGGTTTCGTCTGCTTTCACATAGCCTGCCGGGTCCAGTTCCACCAGATCCTTTACCAGTGCCGTCTGCGGAACCGATCCGAAGCTACGAATACGCCATCTACATCGATCACTGTTCCGTCTTCCAAAGCAACACCTGTCACTTTCGCTTTTCCGGTGATTTCTTTCACCTGATGTTCCAGTACAAACGTGACATTCTCTTTTTCTTTCAGTTGTTCTACTGTAACGACTGCGCCACGAAACTCTTTTCTTCTGTGGATCACATACACCTGCTCCGCCAGACCTGCCAGATAAGCGGCATCATCCAGTGCGGTATCTCCGCCGCCGAGCACGGCAACTTTTTTGCCCCGGTAAAAGGATCCGTCGCAGATCGCACAGTAGGAAACGCCTTTTCCCACATATTCTTTTTCTCCCGGAATATCAACCCTCCGTGGGGATGCTCCCGCTGCATAGATCACGGTCTTTGATTCGATCACAGAACTGTCTGAGAAGGTCATCTGAAACTGTCCGGACTCTTCTTTTTGGATCCTGGTCACTTCCTGTTCCAGAAATTCAACTTCGAGTTTTACGGCATGTTCCCGGAATGTCTCTCCCAGATCATACCCGCTGATTCCCGGCATTCCCAGATAGTTGTCTACCCGACCGCTCTCTGCGATCTGTCCGGTTCCTTCATATTCTTTTTCTATCACTATAGCTGACAGGTTTGCCCGCTTCGCATAGATCGCTGCGCTTAAACCTGCCGGGCCGCTGCCGATGATACTTACATCATATACCATATCTTTCGTTTCCTTATTATTCTTCTTTCAGATCACCCTTCTTTACAGAAGCCACGCAGAAGTCCAGTCTCTCTTCATCACTGTCTTCGTCATCCCCATTCATGCCTGTTACGCTGGAACGGTTCGGATCCACCCCTGCAACTACGGTTACCTTTCCGGTTCCTGCTCCTTTGGATGCTCCCGGTACACGGAAGGTTTCCACATCCAGCGGCTCGATAGATACTTCTTCTGCATGTGTTGCCTGTGGTACCCATTCGTATGGTGTGCGGTATGCACGGTAAACCATGTTCATCTTGAAGTTTCCGCCGATATTTTTAAAGTAAGGGTTCACATATTCCCATACGATCTCATGTTCCGGTGTCACTTCGATCAGATGTCCGTCTGATCCTTCGGTGATCAGTGTGTTGCCGTTTGGCAGTCGCTGTGCGGAACTGATGTAGGAGCTGTAGAACTTGGAAGCATCGGTAAATAACAGGTTTCCTGCTTCCAGTGGGGTGTACTGCCAGATGATCTCCAGTGTGATCGGATCAAATTCCAGAACACGGGAGTAATCTCTGTGTGCATTGTTGTTACCGGTCGGTGCGGACGGTTCGGGGTACCGTAACCACCTTCACCACCGTTATCGAATACCAGCAGATTGCCTTCTCCCGGCAGTCCCTTCGGAATCATGTGGAAATGATGCTGGCCGATGATCCATCCAGTTTGCGAAGCTCTTTCGTTTTAGAAAAATCAGGTCCGATCTGCCATACGATCTCTCCGGTTTTCTTGCTGATGATCGCCAGAATATTTGCATTTCTCGCATCAAAGATCAGGTTGTCCGGATGGAATCTCTCATCTCCCGCATCGTACCATTTGTTCTCTCCGAGAACAGATACGCAGTTAATGTGCATCCAGTCACCACCGGCTTCTCCGTGAAGTCCCGGATTACGGAACAGAACATTTTTCGCAGCTTCATCAAAATCAAATTCTTCAAAATGATCAGAAGCACGCCAGCTCCACAGAATATTCCCTTCCCAGTCTACTTCGATAATCTTGTCATCGATCAGTTTTTTATCGGAAATCTCATGATTGTATACATTTTCATGGGTCAGAATGATGGTATTTCCACTGTCGGTTTTCGTTTCGCCGCCCGGATAATAATATCCGACGGTATTTCCTTCTCTCTGGTAATCGTGATGCTGTCTTGCCTGCCAGGTCGGTTCTTTTCCCGGATCTGCGATCAGTTCCGTGTGATCGAATTTCCAGACGATATTTCCGTCATAATCCACCTGCACCAGATCCAGCTGATCCTGATATGCATATTTTCCACCACGCTCTCCGGTAGTTCCCATTACATACCCACCCGGAAGGATCTTATTCGGAAATCCGCCAAGACCTGCCCACAGATTCACTTCGTTTCCGTTCATATCGATCAGAAGTGCTCCTTTTGCGGATGGATAAATTGTGTATCCGTTATACGCTTTCTCTTTGTTATATACTAAAACTCCTGTTGGAAATACAGTTGGATAACCCATATTCTTTTACCTCCTGTGATCTGTTTTTTCTCTATGCCAGTTTTTTAATCTCTTCCTGAATAATCAGCGGATGAACCTCACCCACCAGTCTGTTTTTTATCTCTCCGTTTTTGATAAACAACAATGTCGGTACTGCCGAGATATCAAATCTGCTCTGTAACAGTGCTTCCTGATCAATGTTGCATTTTCCGAAGAATACATCGTCTCCTTTTTCTTCGGAAAGTTTATTTAATGCACCCGCCAGCTTCTTACAGTGGCTGCATGCGGTAGTGTAGAACTCTACAACCACCGGTTTGTCTTTATTGATTTCCTGGTCAAAATTATTTACGTTCAGTTCCTGTATCATAACTGCGGTTCTCCTTTGTCTCTTATTCAATGGTCACATTATCCGGAAATGCGATTTTGGCCACATCGATGTTGATAAAATCGCGGACATTGTAATCTTTCGGGAAACTTCCGTGTTCAAATCCCCATTTTTCGATATCTTCCAGATGTGTCGTTGCTTCCTCGGAAAATCCAGGCTCAAAGCTGTAGTTTTTCCAGTTTTCTTTAAAGTCTTCTGCTTTCAGACCAAGTTTGTCTGCCAGGTATTCTGCAGATTCATCCAGATGATCGTTGATATACTGTGTACTTTCATCGACAGCCTGCAGGAACTTTGCAAGAGTGTCTGTATTTTCTGAAATATATTTGTCGGTTGACAGGAAGTAGGATCCGGTCTGAATACCGATTTCCTGGGAAGTTGCCACCTGTACCCAGCCGGCTTCTTCGATATACTTTGCTTCGGAACCGTTGGCATACACAGCGGATGCACCGCCTTTCTGGATCAGCGCCAGTCTGGTCTGAGAAGAATCGGTGTTAATCAGGTTCTGTTTGCTTTCATCCAGACCCAGATATTCGATGCACTTACTTGCATAATAGTATGTTACCGTTCCTTCCTGGTACATGAATCCTGCGGAACCATCCAGGCTCTTCGGATCATCTGCGTATTTCGGATCTACATACAGGCCACCGGACAGGGCCGACTGACCACCGGAGATCTGAGAAAAGATCTGCAGGTTTGTGGCATCCAGGGTATTTCCTAGACGATTGACTGCTGCATATCTGCCATCATTCCGATGTCTGCGGTTCCGTTGACTACCGCATCGATGGTATTGATACCGGCTACAAACTCTGTCGTCTGTAGGTCAATGCCATATTTTTCAAAAATCCCCTGCCAGAGACCAATTTCTGTCGCATACTGATCAAGCTGACCGGTCATCACTGCATCTCTCACGGTCACCAGATCTCCACCGGATGAAGATGCATCGGAGGATGCTGTTTTGTCTGTTGTCTGTGTGCTGCTATTTCCGCATCCGGCAAGTGTTCCAAGAACAAAAACTGCTGCGGCTGCCAAACTGATGATTCTTTTTTTTCATAATAATGTTTCCTCCTCTTTCTAAAGCTGTTTTATGGTTTCTGCGAAACTGCTTTCTCCTCGTATCGCAATCTCGCAGATATTTTTCTCTTCCGGATTCCTACGCTTTTCTCACTCCGAAGTGCTTTAAGAATGTACAACCAAAAAACTGAAGCAGACGGTCCGCAACGAATCCGCTCAATGCCAGAGTAACGATTCCTGCGAATGCCCAGGCTGTTTTGTAGTACATCTTGGAACTCTGGATCAGATATCCAAGACCGTCGTTACCAACCAGCATCTCTGCCGCGATCACACAGATGATACTGCTGCTGAGTCCCAGCCGGATACCGGTGAAGATATTCGGAACTGCGGAAGGCAGTACCACGGTGAAAAACACTCTCAGCCGGCTGCGCCCATACAGGATGCCGCTCCATCAGAGAATGATCGGTAGCAACCACTCCTGCAATCGTATTGACCAGCACCTGGAAAAATGCTGCATACAGAATCAGTGCTACTTTGGAAGTATCATCCACCCCAAACCACATCAGAAACAGGGATGTCAATGCGATGGCCGGAATAAAACGAAACAGACTTAAGATCGGTTCCACGATCCAGCGGATCGGTTTGAAATGTCCGACCACCAGTCCGACCGGTACGGCAATAACTACCGCCAGTCCCCAGCCTTTCAGTACACGGTTTACTGATGCTGCAATGTCCGCCCACAATGTGCCGTTGCTTACCAGTTCCTTGATCGCTGTCCAGGTCTCTGCCGGACTTGGGAGGAAGATCTCATCATACTGTAAGGATCCCAGTCCCCAGAACAGAAAAACGATCAGCCAGGAGACGATTCCTGTTTTGATAACCTTCAAAGGCAGATCCCAACTGCCTGTCTTTTTTGTATTTGCTGTCTGTGACGCCATGACTTTCTGCCTCCTTCCTAAATATAGTACATACTGGACACATCCAGTCCTTTGTTTGTCAGTGTCGTTGTCGTCTTATCATCAAAGACATACATCTGATTGATGACTACCCATACTTTGTCGCCGCTCTTTAACGGTCCGTTGACCAGCGGGGAATTGGTTCTTATAGTGATACCCTTGATATTTAACAGTACCTCGAAGTAATTGCCACGGAAGATACTCTGTTCTACGGTAGCCTGTTCGTAGATCGAACTTTCTTCGGTTATATCTTTCGGATTCTTGATCTCTACGAATTCCGGTCGGATGATCGCTTTCGTATCCGGTCCGATCGAATCAAATCCTTTTAATTTTCCATAATCTTCAATGATCGAAGATTTTCCGATAAACTGTGCCACAAACGGTGTCTTCGGATGCAGGTAAATCTCCACCGGATCTCCCATCTGTTCTACGCGGCCCTCGTTGGTGATGATGATCTCATCCGCCACCTCGATCGCCTCGTCCTGATCATGTGTTACGAAAATACTGGTAATTCCGATCTTATCGATCGTCTCTCTTAACCAGGTACGAAGTTCCTGTCGAACTTTCGCATCAATTGCTGCAAACGGTTCATCCAGAAGCAGTACTTCCGGATTCGGTGCCAGTGCTCTTGCAAGTGCGATTCGCTGTCTCTGACCACCGGAGAGCTGATCCGGATATCTCTTTTCCAGCCCCGGAAGCCCTACCAGATCCAGCAGCTCGGTTACTCTCTGTTTGATAAATTTCTTATCTTTCTTCTGGATCTTTAACCCATAAGCGATGTTGTCATATACCGTAAGATAAGGAAATAATGCGTAATTCTGAAATACGAATCCAATTCCTCTCTGGCTCGAAGGAAGATCGTTTACCACATTTCCGTTGATACAGATATCTCCGGAATCCTGATGCTCCAGCCCGGCAAGCATTCGGAGGATCGTTGTCTTTCCACTTCCTGACGGTCCGAGAAGACCAACCAGTTTTCCTTTTTCGATTGCAAAGTTCACATCTTTCGATGCCTGAAAATCACCGAAGGATTTATTGATATTTTTTAATTCAATATACATAGCTTGTCGTCCTTTTCTCTCTACTGTGCCTGTTTTTGCATTACCTATTATTCCTATCGAATTAGTATGTTGTATTCGTTGTAGAGATAATATCACTTATACGTTTTTATGTCAATAAATGTAGTTATAGGAATTTTTTAGGATTGGCTATAGGTTTTTCCTATAACAAAAAGATCCCGTACAGTTTTATCCTCACCTGTACGGGATCTTTTCTATATGTTTTCTTTATTTTGCTCTCGCCATAGCCTCCTGATAATCTTTCGTATCCACGAAGATCTCTTCTTTCCATGGGTTCTTCTTCTGTGCTTTTGCCCTCTTTAATATATAAGCAAATACGAACACATTCACAGCAAAGGATACTACCGAGATCAGTCCCTGTGCTGTCGGACTGGCAACGGTCGGCATGGTGCTTCCCATCGCTGCTGCGATACCGCCTTCTCCATAGACAGATGTTACGGTTGTAAAGCGACTCGCATCCTGAAACAGTGGGAACACCTGCGCAAACATGCACCACAGTGCCAGGGTGTTTGCACGGTTCTGGATCCAGCCGCCTTTATTCCACAGTGCTGCTGCGAAGGTCGGTGCCAGAAGCAGTGCCAGACCACAGTACCAGGAATGGGTCGGCAGGTTCAGGTAAGTATACTGGAAGTTCCAGACATCATAGGCCAGAACATATACCCAGATCATATCCGGCCACAGCATATCCTGCTTGTTTTTGGAAGAGTAGATACCCCACCAGCCGGTCATACAAACAATATTGAAAAGCCCTGCCAGACCGTTCAGTACATTCCACCAGCCGCCGTACAGCCATACGCCTTCAGATGACATCCACCAGCCGCCTGCCAGAGAACCTGCGCGGATCGCGGATTCAAAATCAGATGCCACTGCGATCAGGATATTGATCGCTACAATAACAAACGGAAATGCTTTGAACCAGTGTGCTTTTCCCAGTTTTCCCCAGTGGTACTTCAGGATCATAAATCCGATACAGCCTGCGGTTGCCGCATACAGTTTCGCATAATGGAACCAGCTGTTCATATGTACGTAAGTATCATTGTTCAGCGCCCATTCCGCACCGGATGCCGCACCGATATAGATGGCAATAAAGTACACAGACAATACCGCCGGGAGCACCAGGAAACATGCGATTCCTCCCCATTTCGACCGCCTTGCGATCTCATTCATGATTACCAGTCCTGCAAAGACGAACAGCCAGCCAAGCAGCTGCCATCCTGCTGTTTCTCCATAAATCTGAAAAAACATACACTCACTCTCCTTTTTCTTACGCGGAATCTTTATTCCACTTCTATTTCCTTAATGTTGAATTCGCTTCCCTGCAAAAGATACGTGTGTTCACTGCCACAGTGCGGACAGATCTTTCCATATTCTATGGTCGAATAGGTCTTCTCACATTCCTCACAGTATGTAATTGCAGGAAGTGTCTCCACAATAAGTTCTGCTTTCTCAAACAGCGGCCGTTTCTTCGCCGCCCACGTCCAGCAGTTCTGCAGGTAAGATTCGATCACCGTCGAGACCTCCCCAAGTTCCAGCACTACTTTCCGTATTTTTTCCACTTCATTCTCCTTTGCCACCTTTTCCAGATGATCCATGATATGAAATGTCACGCCAAGTTCATGCATATCTGCATTCTCCTATTTCTTCTTCGCAAACTTCACTTTGATGGACTGTTTCACCATATTCGGAAGAATATACTTCAGTTTATCCTCAGATGCCCGCATCACAGACGCTCCCGGAATCTCTCTGTGCAGATGGATCGCATCAAAGACACATTTTGTGGTACATACTCCACAGCCGATACATTTATTCGGATCCACCACAGAAGCTCCACAGGACAGACAACGGGAAGTCTCTGCTTTTACCTGTTCTTCCGTCAGACTGTGAGACAGGTCGCGGAAGGTCGCTGCCTGTGCTTTTTCATCTGCTTTCGCCGGGATCTGGCGTTTGGATGTATCGTAACTTTCCACGGAAATATTGTTTTTATCCAGCTCCACAAAATCACGACGGTTTCTTCCTATGGTCAGGGTACAGTTTTCATGTACATAACGATGAAGGGAAATCGCACCCTCCCGTCCTGCTGCGATCGCATCGATGGCAAATCTCGGTCCTGTATACACATCACCGCCGACGAAGATATCCGGCTCAGAGGTCTGATAGGTCAGTTTATCTGCCAGTGCACCGCCGTTCGACCGTCTCTTCAGATCCAGGTTATCCAGCATATTACCCCATTCGATCGCCTGTCCTACGGAAAAGATCACATGCTTACACGGTATGGTCACGGTCTGTTCTTCATCGTATTCCGGTGAAAATCTTCCCTGTTCATCCAGTACACGGATACATTTTTTAAATACCACACCGGCCACTTTTCCGTCTTCTTCCAGCACTTCTTTCGGTCCCCAGCCGCAGTTCAGCTCGATACCTTCTTCCAGTGCTTCCGCAATCTCTTCCTTACTTGCCGGCATATTTTCCCGCTGTTCCAGACAGAACATGGAGATCTTCGCATCCACACAACGGCTGCTGATTCTCGCCGCATCGATGGCTACATTACCACCGCCGACAACTACAACATCACCTTCAAGCGCAAAGCTTTCTTTCGCTCCCGCTTCCCGCAAGAAATCAACGGCTGCATAAGTACCTTTTGCATTCTCTCCTGTGATACCCGGTTTTCTTCCACGCTGCATCCGATCGCCACGTAGAAACCTTTATAACCCTGTTCCCGCAGTTCTTCGATCGTGATATCTTTTCCGATCTCCACACCACAGCGAATCTCCACACCGAGTTCCTGGATCACATCGATCTCTGCTGCCAGAAGATCTTTTTCTAATTTATAGGAAGGAATTCCGTAACGAAGCATACCGCCCGGTTCCTCATTTTTCTCGAAAATAGTCGGTTTGTATCCGGTCAGTGCCAGATAATATGCACAGGAAAGTCCCGCCGGACCGGCACCGATAATCGCGATCTTCTCGTCAAATCCACCTTTCAGGGACGGAATCGTCTTTTTCGGGATATATCTCGTCTCCGCATTCAGGTCACGTTCTGCCAGGAATCGTTTTACTTCATCGATGGCTACCGCCTCATCGACGGTTCCTCTGGTACAGGCATCCTCACAACGACGGTTACATACATGTCCGCAGACTGCCGGTAACGGATTATCTTTTTTGATCAACGCCAGCGCGTCATCGTAACGTCCCTCTTTTGCCAGTTTCAGATACCCCTGTACAGCGATATGTGCCGGACAGGCAGTTTTACATGGTGCAGTACCGGTATCGTAGCAGTTGATCCGGTTCACATCTCTATAATTATGTGACCACATGTGTTCGCCCCAAGGCTGTTCCGCCGGAAGAGGAATCCGCGGATATTGCACTTCGCATCCCTCTTTGTCACACAGCTTCTGACCCAGTTTTACCGCCCCTGCCGGACAGAATTCCACGCATTTTCCGCAAGCTACACAGTTGGCTTTTTCTACCTTCGCCACGTAAGCGGAACGGGACATATTCGGGGTGTTAAAAAGCTGGGAGGTACGCAGTGCATAACAGACATTCACGTTACAGTTACAGATTGCAAAGATTTTGTTAGCACCGTCGATGTTTGTGATCTGATGTACGAATCCGTTGTCCTCTGCTACCTTCAGAATCTCCAGTGCCTCCGCTTTATCGATATAGCGTCCGTCTTTCTGTGTTTCCACTACATAATCTGCCATATCTCCGACGGCGATACACCAGCCTTCCGGATCGTCCGCGCAGCCCTCTCCGTGGGTCAGGCGGGAACGACGGCAGGAACACGGGCTTGCCGCGTATTTTCCCTCATATTTGTTCAGCCAGTGGGAAATATGTTCCAGATCTACGGATTCATTTTCCATCTCGATCGCTTTTTCCACCGGGATAACATGCATACCGATACCGGCACCGCTTCCGGCACGAACGGTGTGATCTTCTCCAGCGGCAGACGGGACATATGTTCAAAGAAAGTTCCCATCTCCGGGTTAGAGTCCAGGATGTTTGCGTTCATGTTGAAAAATTCTGCACATCCCGGTACATACATCGGTAACACATACTGTTTTTCGTGCTTCGGATTCTCCCAGTTGTATTCCAGAAGACCTTTTCTTGACATTTCTTCCAGCAGCGCTTCACATTTTTTCTCTTCCAAACCGGAGAGTTTCACGATCTCTGCCAGTGTCTTCGGTTTTCTCACACCAAGTTTTACTGCCAGTTCTGCTTCCTCATCGGTAAGCACGCCCGCAAGTCCCCAGTACTCCGGATCGTTTCTGGTAATCTTTTTCAATCCCAGTTTCTGCGGAATCCGGTCTGTGATCTTTTTGCCCAGTTTCGCGATCGGCTCCCGGAACGGTTCGTTCGGATCCGGGGTGAATTCCGGATAGACATAATCCGGATACAGCTCTTTATCCAGTTCTTTCTTCATTTTCATCCTCCTACACAGCGCCGGCTTCTTATCTCCTTTCGGACAGACCGTCCGATATCGCTGAGTTTGAATAGCCGACACTTCCCTTTTGTCACTGTCATATCATCTCAGACACCGGTTTTCCATGCATTTACCTGCGCAGCCAGCCACTCGGTCCACGCATCCATGCCTTCCCCTGTCTTCGCACTGATCGGAAATACCTTCGCCTGTGGATTTCTCTGCTGGATATACTCTTTCACCCGTTCCATATCAAAATCAAAATAAGGCAGTACATCGATCTTGTTGATCAGCACCGCATCACAGATCTGGAACATCAGCGGATATTTGAGCGGTTTGTCATGTCCCTCCGGTACGGAAAGGATCATCACATTTTTCGATGCACCCGTATCAAATTCTGCCGGACAGACCAGATTCCCCACATTTTCCAGGATCGCCAGATCCACATCGGCCACGCCAAGACCCTCCACGCCCTGCCGGGTCATCTCTGCATCCAGATGGCACATACCTCCGGTATGCAGCTGGATTGATTTGACACCTGTTTCTGCAATCGCCTTTGCATCCACATCGGAATCAATATCCGCTTCCATCACACCGATCCGGAACCGATCCTTTAACCGCTCGATTGTTCCTTTCAGTGTTGTATCTTTCCGGATCCCGGTGAAGACATCAGGTTCATCAGAAATACTCCCTGTTCTTTTAACTCCCGGCGAAGGTTATCTGCCTGCCGGTCATTGTCTGCAAATACGCTCTCTTTGATCTCAAGGACTCTTACCTCTTTCATGCTTCTCTTATCCCTTTCATGATAATCTGTACCATCTCTTCTTTTCCCTGTTCGTAGGTCAGTCCGTTCTTGTAGAGAATATCGCTCTCCAGAAAGCAGGTTACCGTTCCCCGGATCATCGCCATAACGACCGGCTTCGAGATATTCTTCCGGATCTTTCCTTCCCGGATCCCTTTCTCCAGATACTGCTCGGCAAGCGCCCACCCCTGACCGACTGCTTCCATCAGGTACTTATACTGCTTCGGATACTTCTGTGCCAGTTCGAAGATCCTGCTAAGTCCGATGTTATAATACTTGGTCGGAATTGCGCAAAACAGCCGTTCCAGCTTTTCCAGTGTATCCAGTTCGGTATCCGCCTCGATCTCCTGCCGCATATCCGTAAAATCACGGGCATATCGGTCTGCAATCGCCATCAGCACATCCTGTTTACTCTCGAACACCGTATAGATGGTTTTTTTACTGATCCCCAACGCTTTCGCTACATCATTCATCGTAAATTTCAAACCATTCCTGGTAAATTCTTCAATTGCTGTATCAATGATTTTTTCTCTCATTTCTCTCTCCTGTCCTGTTCTCATTTACGGTTCAGCGAAAAAGGAAACCGGGAAACCGAGAACAGTTTCCCGGTTTCCTTCATTGTAACATTACACTGACTACCGGTCAATTCACTATATTTGACAAAAAATTCACATTGTTTTTATGCAGAACCTCTTATTTCCTTTCAGACCTCGATCTGTAAACCGTCATAAGCCAGTTCCAGTCCTTCTGACGCCACAATCGATTCGTACCAGTCATGCGGCGGACACCAGTGTGGGGACAGATGCGTCAAAAGAAATCTACTATTCTCACGCAGGCACTTATTTTCCTTCAATCGGTCCCTTATCCGGATATTGTTCATCAGACACATATGTCCACCATACTGTTCATTCAGTCCTGTAGTTCCTTCCATAATAACTGCATCGTACTGATGTTCCTGTATCAATGCAAACTGATCCTCGTCATAACTTCCGGAATCCAGCGCATACAATAACGTTTTTCCATCTTTCTGAATAATATAACTGTGGGAAAATCCCCGTTGCGACCCATGATTTCCGCGAACCGGCAAGATTCTGTACCCATCCGTTTTCTCTTCCTTTCCCTCTCTGATCTCATGCAGATTTATTTTCAGTTCTTCCATGTCATCCAGACTTTTTCTGAGTGTTTCCATCACGAAAGAATTCCCGTAAATATTCAGCTGCGGGATATCGGTAAACCGTGGACCTCCACTCTCATTTTTTCGACATAAGTAAGCTGACAGCAAGCTTTCGTCTGTATTTCTCCAGTGCAGATGCTGCGGATACAGATGATCTTCATGAGGATGTGTGACCAGAAGTGTCTTGAGCTTTGATAAATTCACTCCGAACCGGGCTGCATTATCAAAACACGATGGTCCCATATCGATCAGCAGCTCTTCGTCAATCACCATGCTGCTGTTTGTTCTCAGGTTTTTCCTCTGTATTTTCTTGCATAAGTACAATGAGGACATTCACACCAGTATCCCGGATATGTTTCCCCCGCTCCTGTTCCTAAAAATGTCAGTTTCATACACGTACCTCTTTTCCTTATTTTTCTTAATTATAGATCTCTTTTCTTCCATTTTACAACAAAATCCGTATATTTTTCCCTTCCCGGAACAAAACTCCCTCTTCCGACAGATTTTTAAATTCCCGCATCATTGCACTCCGGTCCACGCACAGATATTCTGCCAGAGTCGTATAAGATACCGGCAGTGTAAATACCTGTTTCTTTTTCCCTCCTCCCACTTCATTCAGATACGCCATAATTTTTTTCCGGGTACTGTTTCTCGATAAGACATAGATCCGGTTTGCCTGCTGACTGGCACGCATGGCGATCATCTGTAACAGATTGCTGACCATCTGGCTGTGAAATTTACATGCATTTTCACACCGCTTGATCACATGCTCATAATCAATAAAGATCACACGTGTCTTCGCCTTCGCACAGACATAATAATGCTGCGACATCTCCGGTAACAGCAGCGGTTCCCCGAAGACATCATCTTTTTTCAGTTCATCCATCAGATACTGATTGCCCTCCGCATCGCTGCCATATAAAGAAGCCTGTCCCTCTGCGATCAAACCGATCTTTTTCATCGTATTCGTATACTCCATGATGATCTCGTTATTTTCATATACAATCTCACGCATCTGAAAACATACCCACATCCGTTCCTGTTCTTCCGGCAGGATATGTGAAAACAATGTCACTTTCTCCATCTGTATTCCCCCATCTTTCTTTTTTTTGTGTTTTTTTTTAACATACTCCCATTTTGTTGCTTTTGCAACAGAATTTTCCGGTTTTTCCGGGTATACTAACGATAACAAGAAAACAGATTCCACACACAGGAGGTTCCCATATATGAAAATCACAGATACTATCAAATACGTAGGCGTCAACGATCACAAAGTTGATTTATTTGAAGGACAGTACCCGGTAGCCAACGGTATGGCTTACAACTCTTACGTGATCCTCGATGAAAAGATCGCTGTCATGGACACCGTAGACGCAAACTTCACCCACGAATGGTTGGATAACCTGGAGCAGGTACTTGATGGCCGCAAACCGGACTACCTGATCGTGCAACACATGGAACCGGATCATGCACCAACGTGGCTAATTTCCTGAAAGTTTACCCGGACACCACCGTTGTCGCCAACGTGAAGACCTTCCAGATGATCTACAACTTTTTCGGACTTACTCTGGAGGGACAGAAGCTCGAAGTTACCAACGGCGGCACGTTAAGTCTTGGAAACCATCAGCTGACCTTTGTATTTGCTCCGATGGTACACTGGCCGGAAGTTATGGTAACTTACGACAGCACTGATAAAGTGCTCTTCTCCGCTGACGGCTTCGGCAAATTCGGTGCCCTGGATGTGGAAGAAGACTGGGATGACGAAGCCCGCAGATACTTCATCGGCATCGTAGGAAAATACGGCACACAGGTTCAGTCCCTCTTAAAAGTGGCTGCAACCCTCGATATCCGGATCATCTGCCCACTCCACGGACCAGTACTTTCAGAAGATCTCGGACATTATATCGGTCTGTATGACACCTGGTCCTCCTATACACCGGAAGAAGAGGGCATCGTGATCGCCTACACTTCCGTCTATGGTCATACGAAAAAAGCCGTCGATCTGCTGGCTGACAAATTAAGAAGCAAAGGCTGTCCGAAGGTTGTCGTATACGATCTGGCAAGAGACGATATGTCCCTGGCTCTCTCCGATGCTTTCCGCTACAGCAAACTGATCCTTGCCACCACAACCTACAACGCAAGCATCTATCCGTTTATGCACGACTATATCTCCCGTCTGGTGGAACACAACTTCCAGAACCGTACGGTAGGTCTGATCGAGAACGGTTCCTGGGCTCCGCTGGCTGCCAAAGTGATGCGTGAGATGATGGCAAAATGTAAAAAGATCAACTGGCTCGATACCACCGTAAAGATTCTCTCTGCCATCAATCAGGACAATCAGGATCAGCTGGAAACCATGGCAGATGAACTGTGCAAAGAGTACATTGCCCAGAACGACACCCTTGCCAATAAAAATGACCTGACCGCACTGTTCCGGATCGGTTACGGCCTGTATGTGGTAACTTCTAACGACGGTAAGAAAGATAACGGTCTGATCGTAAACACCGTCATTCAGCTGACCGATACCCCGAACCGTGTAGCAGTTAATATCAACAAAGCAAACTATTCACACCATGTCATCAAACAGACCGGTATGTTAAATGTCAACTGTCTGTCCACGGAAGCACCGTTCTCTGTCTTCCAGCAGTTTGGCTTCCAGACCGGACGAAGCGTGGATAAATTTGCCGGTCAGACCGTGCACCGTTCCGACAACGGACTGGTCTTCCTGGATAAATACATCAATGCCTTTATGTCTCTCAAAGTAGAAGACTATGTAGATCTCGGTACCCACGGTATGTTTATCTGCAGCGTGACCGAAGCCCGCGTGATGAGCAATCAGGAAACCATGACTTACACCTACTACCAGAACAACGTAAAACCAAAACCGGAAACCGAAGGAAAGAAAGGTTTTGCCTGCAAAGTCTGCGGTTATATCTACGAGGGCGATGAACTTCCGGCAGACTACATCTGCCCGCTGTGTAAACACGGAGCTGCTGATTTTGAACGATCGGATAACAGAACTATAGAGTTTTCGCCCTGAATATGATACACTCAAAGGAATAAAAACTTTACCTGGATTTTACAAAGAGAAAGGCATACTATGAAAAAAACCGTAAAGAAAATTTTTAAAGTACTTGGTATCGTACTCGGGGTGATTTTGCTGGTGCTGATCGCTTATATCATCTATCTCTATGCCAACTATCATCGCATCGAAGACAATCTGGTTCTGGAAGTGGAATCTGCCCCTGACGCCGGAGAAGATCTGGAGGGACTGACTTCCGGAGCCGCCCGGATTCTGCATCCGCACGGTACAACACGGCACTGACTACCGGGGAAACCTACTCCGCACTGACCTACAACCTTGGTTTCGGTGCTTACACACCGGACTTCAGTTTCTTCATGGACGGCGGCAGATCCTCCTGGGCAAAAAGCAAAGAAAGTGTGCAGAACACCATACAGGGAGCCGGTGAACTCATTGCTTCTTATGAACCTGATTTTGCATTGCTTCAGGAAGTAGATCTTGATTCCACCAGAAGTTATCATGTAAACGAATATTCCATCTTAAAGACTTGCCTGAGTTCCTACAATTCTGTCTTCGCACAGAACTATGACTCCGCGTTTCTTTTCTATCCGTTTACACAGCCACATGGAAGCAGCAAATCGGGGCTTGCTCTGTTTTCCAGATATCTGGTGACCGATTCTCTGCGGAGAAGTTTCCCGGTGTCTACATCCTTCAGTAAATTTTTTGACCTGGATCGCTGCTACAGTATTTCCAGACTGCCTGTGGATAACGGAAAAGAACTTGTAATTTTTGAACTCCACATGTCCGCCTACGGCAACAGCGACGCAATCCGTGAGGGTCAGATCTGTATGCTTGCCGATGACATGCAGAAAGAATACGAGGCCGGCAATTACGTCCTGTGCGGCGGTGATTTCAACCATGATCTGAAAGCCTCCGAGGACGATTCCGAAAATCGCGAGTCCTGGGCATACCCCTTCCCGAGAGCCAGCCTTCCTGACCACTTTTCTTTCTGCATCGATCAGCTGACGGACGAGGAACGGGATTCCCTGTGGGACAGCGCCAGAAACGCTGACATGGAATATGTGCCGGGTGAAACGTATACCGTAACACTGGATGGATTTATTATCTCAGACAATATCGAATGCGTCTCCTACGACAACATCAACACCGGATACACCTATTCGGATCATGATCCGGTATATCTCGAATTCACATTAAAATAATATAAGGCAAAAATATAAGGGAACAGACCTGTACAACGATCTGTTCCCTTATATTTTACTCAGAAATCTGTCCGGCAATCGTATCCTCGATCACCCACAGGCTTCTTATCCTTCAAAAACTATCCTTTATCCACTGACACATCCTGGCCCTTTTTCTTTTTCATATAAAGCCAGACGCAAATCACCACGAAAGCCACCGTAACAGCTGCCAGAAGCGGCCATACGGTGATCGGACAGACGCTTTCACTGATCAGGTTCAGTGCCTGATAGGCTGTGTAGATACCGAAGATTGCAAAGATCACAAATGCCAGCGTATTTAACAGTCCATCCGGAGTCTTGCTCTTTAACAGATATCCCACCAGCATACCAAGAATGTCCGCTAAAAAAAGTCCCAGAGAGCATCCGATCCATACGATAAACGCAGCCCCCATCCCTTCATTGGCACCAAAGGTAATGGCTGTCAGCTGTGTTTTATCTCCCAGCTCTGCTACAAAGAACGTACAGAACACTGCCAGAGGAGCAAATTTGATCTTGCTCTTTCCGCCCTCTTCTTCCTCTTCATCCTCGTCTCCTGCAAGCGTCGATGCCGCAAAATAAAGGAAGGCAAAAGCTGCAACAATCTTAATCAGCCATTCCGGGATAAATTCGCTGACCAGTCCGCCCGCCAGTACCGCAAGACCATTCAGCACCAGGATCGCTGCCGCCGTTCCCATGATAATATCTTTTAACTTATACTTGGAAGTCAGCGCGATCAGCATCAGCTGCGTCTTGTCACCCATTTCCGCGATAAATTCCGTGAAAAATACCTTTAAAAATAATAACATGTTCTCCCTCTCTGTGATTCAATAATTGTTTTTAATTATTATCTGATCACAATATAAATCGCATACGCCACATAAAGTGCGATCATACAGAACCCTTCCACTTTTCCGATCCGTTTCTTTGTCGCCGCAAAGATCCACACACATACGGTAAATACAATCAGCACACACAGATCGATGATATTTTCTCTGATGAGCGTAATCGGGCTGATCGCAGATGCGATACCGAGAACCATCAGAATGTTAAATATATTGGATCCCACTGCGTTTCCAAGTGCCATATCTACTTCGTTCTTTTTCGCTGCAACGATTGAAGTTACCAGTTCCGGCAGAGAAGTTCCGATGGAAACGATCGTAAGTCCGATCAGCGTCTGACTCATCCCAAGATCACCGGCAATTCTTGCTGCCGCATCAACAGTAACATCTCCACCAATGGCAATAGCAACCGCACCTCCAACGATAAAAAGAATACTTAACGGCATGGATATCAGCCTGATCTCTTCGTCCGAACCACCTTCAATCTCCACTTGTTTTCCTTCTTTACTGGCTTTCATCGCCGTACGGATCATATAGAAAATATAACCGGCAAAGCATCCCAGAAAGATTACGCCATCCAGATGCCCCAGTATCATCGAAGATGTATCTCCGATTCCGGCGATTCCAAAGAGCAGTAACATACCGGCACAGATCAGTGAAAACGGGATGTCTCTTCGAATCGTCTCTTTTGCCACATTAACCGTAGCCAACACGCCGCAGACACCAATAACCACCATCAGATTAAAGATATTGGAACCTACGACATTGCTCACAGCAAGTTCATTATTTCCTGTAAGAGAAGCCGACACACTGACCGCCGTCTCCGGAAGCGACGTTCCCATCGCCACGATCGTAAGTCCGATGATGATTGCCGGCACATGCAGACGCTTTGCCACACTTGAACTTCCCTCCACAAAATAATCCGCTCCTTTGATCAACAGCACAAACCCAATCACAAGTGCAACCAGAACCAGCGCAAATGGAGCATTGTTAATAAAGTTTTCCATAGTTTCCTCCTTTTTTCTCTCCATGAGTTTCCGTCATCCCAACATCTTTTCCTGTCTTCCAGCAGCTTACAGCACTCTGCTGGTTGGTACAGATACGACGTCGACCCGCTGCCTGCGTAAAAAAGACTCATGTATATCTTCACCTCGGATCAAACTTCTTATTCCGAAGCAAAGATATACATGAGTCTCATTATTTAAGATTTGCCAGATTGTACTCTGTGCTACAATCAGAATGTTGACAAACCACACTTTCGCGCTAACTACTCCCTCATGGAATATTTTATTACTTGATAAATAATATCAAATAGAATGTAGTATGTCAACGGGAAATCCGAGTATAGTATAGTTGTTAAATTTCTCCCCTTTCAGTTGGCCACGATTTTCTGAGTGCCACATAAGAAATCAAAAAATTAGCCAACCAGCCGGCAGGTACAGCAAGCCAGACAAATACGATGCCAAAACGAGGTGCGCAGATCAAAGCAACTGACAGACGGATTGCCAGGTTGACCATATTTGCAACGAGAAAAGGCCGCATGATTCCAAGTCCACGAAGAACGCCATCCGTTGCCATCTTGATACCCATGAAAATGAAAAAGTAACCGAGCCATCTCATATAATCCCCAGACACCTGATATGCTAAAGCGGTTCCATCTTTCCCCAGGAATAACGAGGAAATTTGAGTATGCAGTGTTTCAATGACTACAAAAGCAAGAACTGCAAACCACAGATCCAACACCAGTGCAGCGTGATATCCTTTTTTGAGACGTTCTATTTTCTTTGCGCCAAGATTCTGGGATACATACGGTGAGACTGCATTTCCAATGGATACAAAAATCAGTGAAAAAACATTTTCTACCCGCATCGTTGCCGAATAACCGGCGAGTGCCTGTGTACCGAATGGATTTACAACTGCCTGTACGATCATCATACCAATGGATACTGTGGATTGCTGGAGAACTGATGGTACGGCGATTCGAAGCATAGAACGTAACTCTCTCCCATCAAACCAGGCAAAATGGCTTTTATACCGGCGCATCCGACTAAAGAAAATCAAAAGTGAAAACACTCCGGAAATCCCCTGTGCAATGAGAGTTGCAAGGGCTGCACCGAACACACCCAGGTCAAGTCCTGCCACCATCCAAAGATCCATAAATATATTCAAAACAGAAGAAAATATCAAAAGACCCAGTGGAATTTTTGACTCTCCGATCGATGTGAACATCGTTGAAAGGATATTGTACATAAACAGAAACGGAAAGCCCACAAAATAAACACGAAAGATAACAGTACTGCTGCCTCCAGTATATCAGCAGGTGTCTGTAATAACCTCATCATCGAATGGGAA
>ENA-OQCN01000364-OQCN01000364.1-human-gut-metagenome-genome-assembly--contig:-NODE-364-length-24386-cov-6.000742_pt1 | contig 24386 bp, 34 predicted proteins | sample MGYA00242497_ERZ504576 | MGnify/ENA primary metagenome ERZ504576 (study PRJEB26092, sample SAMD00036296) | human gut metagenome | host: Homo sapiens | study: EMG produced TPA metagenomics assembly of... | reverse complement strand
AATAAAAAAAATTTCGTAAAGCTCTTGACAAATAAATGGGTCAGTGCTATCTTAAGAGCATAGATGTTAGCACTCCACTACGACGAGTGCTAACAATTAAAAAAGAAGCAGAAAGGAGATTAAAATGGAAAGTGAATTGGATGAGCGAAAACGAAAAATTTTAAAAGCCATAATCCAGACCTACCTTGATACCGGAGAACCGGTTGGTTCAAGAACGATATCAAAATACACAGACCTGAATCTCAGTTCTGCAACCATCCGAAATGAAATGTCAGACCTGGAAGAACTGGGTTACATTCTTCAGCCGCATACATCGGCCGGAAGAATTCCTTCTGATAAAGGATATCGGTTATATGTCGATGAACTGATGAAGGAAAAAGAAAAAGAAGTTTCGGAAATTAAAGATTTGATGATAGAAAAGACCGATAAAATGGAAAAAGTATTACAGCAGGTAGCAAAAGTACTTGCAATAAATACAAATTATGCCACAATGATTTCCGGTCCGACCTATCACAGAAACAAACTTAAATTCATTCAGCTCTCTAAAGTGGGTGACAATCAACTGCTTGCGGTTTTAGTAACCGACAGCAATCTGGTAAAGAATCAGATGATTGATTTACAGGAGCCTATGAGTGATGAAACAGTTTTAAAATTAAATCTGCTTTTAAATACGCAGTTAAATGGTCTTACAATCGAAGAAATCAATCTGAGCATGATAACCCGGATGAAAGAACAAGCCGGTATCCACAGTGAAGTGGTTGGCAGTGTGATTGATGCGGTAGCTCAGGCGATTGCAGAAGACAAAGATGAGGTTGAAATCTATACAAGCGGTGCGACAAACATTTTCAAGTACCCGGAACTGGCAGATACCTCAAAAGCCAGTGAATTGATTTCAGCATTTGAAGAAAAACATGCGCTTGCAGATTTAGTAAAAGATTCGATGAGTTCAGAAGAAAACACAGGAATTCAGGTTTATATTGGAAATGAAAGTCCGGTACAAACCATGAGAGACTGCAGTGTAGTGACTGCGACTTACGACTTAGGTGAGGGCATGCAGGGAACAATCGGAATCATCGGACCGAAGAGAATGGATTATGAAAATGTAGTAGATAATCTGAAAACGCTGAAAACACAATTAGACCATATATTTAAGAAAACATAGAAAGGCGGAATGGATTCGTGTCAGAAGAAAAAGAATTATATGATGATAAAAACGATGATGTAACAGCCGAGACAGAAACAGAAGAAACCGAAGAAGTTACAGAAGAAAGCTGTGAAGCAGAAGAAAATTCTGAAGAAGCAGAAACAGAAGAAAAATCTGAAGAAAAGAAAGGATTTTTCAAAAAGAAAAAAGATAAAAAAGATGAAAAAATCGAAGAGCTGACTGACCGTGTAAAACGTCAGATGGCAGAATTTGATAATTTCAGAAAACGTACCGAGAAAGAAAAAGCTTCCATGTATGAAATCGGTGCAAGAGAAATCATTGAAAAGATTCTTCCGGTTGTAGATAACTTTGAAAGAGGTCTTGCAGCAGTTCCGGAAGAAGAAAAAGACAGTCCGTTTGCAGACGGAATGACAAAGATTTACAAACAGATGATGACTGTATTTGAAGAAATGGGTGTCAAAGCCATTGATGCAGTCGGAGAAGAATTTAATCCGGATTACCACAACGCAGTAATGCATGTGGAAGATGAAGAAGCCGGAGAGAATGTAGTAGTAGAAGAGTTCCAGAAAGGATATCTCTATAAAGACCATGTCGTAAGACACAGCATGGTAAAAGTAGCAAATTAATCAATTATATCTGATTTTTAAAATCAGATTTCATCTTATAAATTGATAGAAAACTTGGAATTGATATAGGAGGAAAAAATCATGAGCAAGATTATTGGTATTGACTTAGGTACAACAAATAGCTGTGTAGGTGTTATGGAAGGTGGACAGCCAACTGTTATCGCAAATGCGGAAGGCGCAAGAACAACACCATCTGTTGTGGCATTTACAAAAACAGGTGAAAGATTAGTCGGTGAGCCGGCAAAACGTCAGGCAGTTACAAATGCTGACAAAACAATCTCTTCTATCAAGAGACACATGGGTACAGATTACAGAGTAACAATTGATGATAAGAAATATTCTCCACAGGAAATTTCCGCAATGATTCTTCAGAAACTGAAAGGTGATGCAGAAAACTATCTTGGTGAAAAAGTAACAGAAGCTGTTATCACAGTTCCGGCATATTTCAATGACGCACAGCGTCAGGCAACAAAAGATGCCGGTAAAATCGCAGGTCTTGATGTAAAACGTATCATCAACGAGCCTACAGCAGCAGCACTTGCTTACGGTCTGGATAACGAAAAAGAACAGAAAATCATGGTATATGACTTAGGTGGTGGTACATTTGATGTTTCCGTTATTGAAATCGGTGACGGTGTTATCGAAGTATTATCTACAGCTGGTGATAACCGCCTTGGTGGTGATGACTTTGACCAGAAGGTTGCAGATTACATGATTTCTGAATTTAAGAAAGCAGAAGGTGTAGACCTTTCCGCAGATAAAATGGCAATGCAGAGAATCAAAGAAGCAGCAGAAAAAGCGAAAAAAGAACTTCTTCTGCAACAACAACAAATATCAACCTGCCATTCATCAGCATGAATGCAAATGGACCTCTGCACTTCGATATGAACCTGACAAGAGCAAAATTTGATGAATTAACACATGACCTTGTAGAAAGAACAGCAGAACCGGTTCGCCGTGCATTATCTGATGCAGGAATCAATGCTTCTGAACTGGGTCAGGTACTGTTAGTTGGTGGTTCTACACGTATCCCGGCTGTACAGGATAAAGTAAAAGCTTTAACAGGAAAAGAACCAAGCAAGAGCTTAAACCAGATGAATGTGTTGCACTTGGCGCATCTGTACAGGGTGGTAAACTTGCCGGAGATGCCGGCGCAGGTGATATCCTTCTTCTGGATGTTACGCCACTGTCACTGTCTATCGAGACAATGGGTGGTATCGCTACAAGACTGATTGAGAGAAATACAACCATTCCTACAAAGAAGAGCCAGATTTTCTCTACAGCAGCAGATAACCAGACAGCAGTAGATATCAACGTAGTTCAGGGTGAAAGACAGTTCGCAAGAGATAACAAATCCCTTGGTCAGTTCCGTCTGGATGGAATCCCGCCAGCAAGAAGAGGTGTTCCGCAGATTGAAGTTACATTCGACATCGATGCAAACGGTATTGTAAATGTTTCTGCAAAAGACCTTGGAACAGGAAAAGAACAGCACATCACAATTACAGCTGGTTCTAATATGTCTGATGATGAAATTGATAAAGCAGTCAGAGAAGCTGCTGAGTTCGAAGCTCAGGATAAAAAACGTAAAGAAGCAGTTGATACAAAGAATGATGCAGACGCTATGGTATTCCAGACAGAAAAAGCAATGGAAGAAGCTGGCGATAAATTAGATGCAAATGATAAAACAGCAGTAGAGGCTGACTTAAATGCATTAAAAGAAATCCTGAATGGCTGTGCAAACACCGATGAGATTACAGATGCTCAGATTGCTGACATCAAAGCAGGTAAAGAAAAACTGATGCAGAGTGCACAGAAACTCTTTGCTAAAATGTACGAAGGTGCACAGGGAGCAGCAGGTGCTCAGGCAGGTCCAGGACCAGAGGCAGGTGCAGGCGCAGGAGCAAATGAAGCTTATGGCGATGATGTAGTTGACGGAGATTACAGAGAAGTATAAAATTGTCAGTAAATAAAAGATATGGGGCATGGGGTGCTGACAGGCGCTCCATGCCTAAATGTGTGTATAGAAAGGATTAAAACCAATGGCGGATAAGAGAGATTATTATGAGGTGCTTGGTGTCGACAGAGGCGCAGATGATTCTACCATAAAAAGTGCATATCGTAAGCTGGCAAAAAAATATCATCCAGACGTAAACCCAGGTGATAAAGAAGCAGAGAAAAAATTTAAAGAAGCTTCCGAAGCTTATGCAGTATTAAGTGATGCAGAAAAGAGAAAACAGTATGACCAGTTTGGACATGCCGCATTTGAAAATGGCGGTGGCGGAGCGGCGGATATGGTGGTTTCAGCGGATTTGACGGCGCAGATATGGGTGACATTTTTGGAGATATTTTTGGAGATTTATTCGGCGGCGGTGGTCGTAGAAGAACGAATAATGGTCCAATGAAGGGCGCAAATGTCAGAGCCGGAGTTCGTGTTACATTTGAAGAGGCAGTCTTTGGATGTGAAAAAGAACTGGATTTAAATTTAAAAGAAACCTGTGAAACCTGTCATGGAACAGGTGCAAGACCTGGAACACAGCCGGAGACCTGTCCAAAATGTCATGGAGAAGGTCAGGTTGTCTATACACAGCAGTCTATGTTCGGAATGGTTCGGAATGTTCAGACTTGTCCGGATTGTCAGGGAACCGGTAAAATCATTAAAGATAAATGTACCGATTGCATGGTACAGGATATGTGTCCAAACATAAGAAGATTCAGGTAAGTATTCCGGCCGGTATTGACAATGGACAGAGTATCCGTATCCGTGATAAAGGTGAACCGGGAACAAACGGAGGACCAAGAGGAGATTTGCTTGTAGAAGTTATGGTAGCTCGTCATCCGATTTTCCAGAGACAGGATATGAATATCTTTTCTACTGCACCAATTACTTATGCACAGGCAGCACTCGGTGGAGAAGTCCGCATCAGTACGGTAGACGGAGACGTTATGTACGATGTCAAACCCGGAACGCAGACCGATACCAAAGTCCGCTTAAAAGGAAAAGGTGTACCGTCCCTTAGAAATAAAAACGTACGTGGTGACCATTATGTTACACTGGTTGTTCAGGTACCAACTAAGTTAAATGAAGAGGCAAAAGAAGCACTTCGTAAATTCGATGCCGCCTGCGGAAATCGTCCAAAAGAAGAAAAAGAAGAAACTCCGGAAAAGAAGAAAAAAGGCGGATGGGAAAAATTCAAAGAAACCATTAAAGAAACATTTGAAGATTAGTAAAAAGAGAAGAAAATTTGTGATTGTTTCACATTTTTTCTTCTCTTTTTCGTTGCAATCTAAAAAAATTTCCCTTATAATAGGAATGTTAAATAGATAAAGTGGGAGAGTTTATGAGAAAATGGGCAGCATAGTGGTTCTAAAGCAGATGGTGATGATATTTGCGCTGATTATACTTGGATATTTCATGTATAAAAGGAAGTTTGTATCAGAAATGGTGATGAAGGATTTATCAGCAATTGTTGTAAACATCTGCTGCCCTGCAATGATTCTTGCAAGTGTGTTTCAGGATATGTCAGATATTTCCAGAAAAAATGTAGGGATTGTAACGGGAATTGGTATTGTGTATTATGTTCTGTTGATTGTGTTTGGTTATGCATTTGTAAAGATTTTTCGGGTACAGACGAAGGAAAAAGAAGCATATGTTTTGATGAGCACGTTTGGAAATGTTGGATTTATCGGATTTCCGGTATCACTCGCAATTCTTGGACATAAATCAATTTTGTATGTGGTGATTTTTAATTTTCTGTATAATATTTTTATCTTTACATTTGGGATTGCATTGGTAAGAAAGGGAACAGAAGGCGATAAAAAACAGTCCTGGACAGATATTTTTACACCCGGTTTTGTCTGTTGCATTTTTGCATTTTTGATTTACTGGTTTCAGCTTACCGTTCCGGAGATGCTTCAGAATATCGTAACTTACTGTGGAAATGCCTGTACGTTTCTTTCTATGATGGTAATCGGAGCATCTGTAGTGGGGTTAAATCCGAAAAAAATAATTGAAAATCGAAAGCTTATGCTATTTGAATTATTGCGGTTTCTGGTCTTACCGGTTTTAATTGCAATTTTGTTAAAACCAATTCTTCCAGATTATATTATGCGTGCAACCATTATTTTAATGCTGGCACTTCCAACCGGAAATATGCCGGTTATGTTAGCGGAACAGTATAATAAAGATGCACATACGATATCAGAGGGAATTATCTTGTCGACTGTATTATCGGTAGTGACAATAACGATTGTATTTATGTTTGTATAAGAGAGTATAGATAAAGTATAGATAAAGAAAGGAAAGACTAACTATGAAGTGGAATAAAATTACTTTGGAAATCAGAGAAGAAGTAGAAGATATTGTCATTTCCACCTTGCGGACATCGGGCTTGAAGGTGCGGAAATTCAGGACAAACAGCCGTTATCCGAACAGGATAAAAAGCAGATGTTTGTAGATATTCTTCCGGATATGCCGGAAGATGATGGAGTTGCATATCTGAATTTTTATCTGGATGAGGATGAAGATGTCAATGCAATGCTTGAAAAAGTAAAGGCAGAATTAGAAGAGTTAAGAATGTTTGTAGACATCGGTTCCGGAATGATTACACTTTCCCAGACCGAAGACAAAGACTGGATTAACAACTGGAAACAGTATTTCAAGCAGTTTTATGTAGATGATATCTTGATTATTCCATCCTGGGAAGAAGTAAAAGAAGAAGATAAAGACCGAATGATTATCCATATTGACCCAGGTACAGCGTTTGGAACAGGTATGCATGAGACCACACAGCTTTGTATCCGTCAGTTAAAGAAATATGTGACAAGCGAGACAGAACTGCTTGATGTCGGAACAGGAAGCGGAATTTTATCGATTGTAGCATTGAAATTAGGAGCAAAACATGCAGTCGGAACAGACCTTGATCCTTGTGCAGTTCCGGCAGTAGAAGAAAATAAAGAGGCAAATGAGATTCCGGTAGAAGCTTTTGACATGATGATTGGAAATATCATTGATGATAAAGAAGTACAGGATAAAGTCGGCTATGAAAAATATGATATCGTAGTTGCTAATATTTTAGCAGATGTATTAGTTCCACTGACTCCGGTTATCTTAAATCAGATGAAAAAAGGTGGAATTTATATTACATCCGGTATCATTGACGACAAAGAAGAAACTGTTGTAAATGCGGTAAAAGCAGCCGGTCTTGAAGTGTTAGAGGTTACACATCAGGGAGAATGGGTGTCTGTTACGGCCAGAAAAAATTAAGGAGCAAAAAATGTATCGTTTTTTTGTAGAACCGTCTCAGGTAGAAGAAACGGTCATTCGCATCTGTGGCAGTGATGTCAATCATATCAAAAATGTACTGCGGATGAAAACCGGAGAGGAAATCCTGATTAGTACCGGAGAGACAATGGAATATACGTGCTACATCGAAGAATTTTTAGAAGATGAAGTTACTGCGCATATCATGTATGCACAGGAAGCAGGATATGAACTTCTTCTAAAATCTATCTGTTTCAGGGACTTCCAAAGTCAGACAAAATGGAATGGATTATTCAAAAGGCAGTAGAGCTGGGTGTGCATCAGGTGATACCGGTGGCAACTAAGCGAGCAGTTGTGCGTCTGGAGGGAAAAAAAGAGGTAAACAAGCAGCGTAGATGGCAGGCAATTTCGGAAAGTGCGGCAAAGCAGTCCAAACGTATGTATGTGCCGGAAGTCAGTCATGTGATGAGTTTTAAAGAAGCCCTTGCTTATGCAAAAAATCTGGATGTGATTCTTTTACCTTATGAGCGTGCAAAAGGGATGCAGGAGACAAAAGCAATCATAAACAGTATAAAACCAGGTCAGTCGATTGGAATTTTCATAGGACCGGAAGGTGGTTTCGATGAAAAAGAAGTCGAACAGTCAATGGATGAGGGTGCAAAAGCAATCACTCTTGGAAAACGAATTTTACGAACAGAAACAGCGGGATTGACAGTGCTTTCAGTTCTGATGTTTGCTTTGGAGGAATAAAATAAAATGGAAGCATATCTTGATAATTCAGCAACCACACAGTGCTTTGAAGAGGTAAGAGACATTGTAGTAAAAACTATGATGGAAGATTATGGAAATCCGTCTGCAATGCACAAAAAAGGCGTGGAAGCAGAACAGTATGTAAAAGATGCGACAGAAAAAATTGCAAAAACTTTAAAAGTTCAGGAAAAAGAAATTTATTTTACATCAGGCGGAACAGAATCCGATAACTGGGCACTTGTTGGATGCGCTTATGCAAATCGCAGACAGGGAAAACACATTATTTCTACCGTGTTTGAACATGCAGCAGTTTCAGCACCGCTTGCAGCATTAGAGGAACAGGGATTTGAAATAACAAAAATTCCGGTTGATGCAAACGGAATTCTTTCGATGGAAAAACTGGAATCTGCAATCCGTCCGGATACAATTTTAGTTTCTACGATGTATGTCAATAATGAGGTAGGAGCAGTTGTTCCGGTGGAAGAGATTGGAAAGCTGGTTCATGAAAAGAATCCGAAAACAATTTATCATGTAGATGCAATTCAGGGTTATGGAAAATTCCGTATCTATCCAAAACGGATGGGAATTGATTTGTTATCTGTAAGCAGTCATAAAATTCATGGACCAAAAGGAGTTGGATTTTTATATGTAAATGAAAAAATAAAAATTCAGCCGATGATTCTTGGCGGTGGACAGCAAAAAGGCATGCGTTCCGGTACAGATAATGTTCCGGGAATTGCAGGGCTTGGAGTGGCAGCGAAGAAGATTTATGAAGATTTCGATGAAAAAATTGAACAGTTAAAGGAAAATAAACTGTATCTTGCAAAGAGACTTCAGGAACTGGACAATGTCTTTATCAATGGTCCAAAACCAGAAGATGGGGCACCGCATATTTTAAATGCAAGCTTTGTCGGAGTCAGAAGTGAGGTTCTGCTTCATACCTTAGAAGAAAAACAGATTTATATTTCAGCGGGAAGTGCCTGCTCCAGCCACAAAAGAGCCGCAAGTGCAACCATGCTTGCACTTGGAGTCTCAGCAGAACGCAGAGAGTCCGCAATTCGTTTCAGTCTAAGCGAGATGACAACAAAAGAGGAACTTGATTATGCGGTAGATGAAATCGCAAAAGTACTTCCGGTGCTTCGGAAATTTGCACGACATTAAGATGTAAAAGAAGTTAATGAGATAAAAAAGAATAAAAGACAATATTATGAAATGAAAGGAAACGATATGTTCAAAGCATTTTTGATAAAATATGCAGAGATTGCAATTAAAGGAAAAAACAGATATATTTTTGAAGATGCGCTTGTAGACCAGATTCGTCATGTATTAAAAGAAGTAGATGGCGAATTTTCAGTCGTAAAAGAGCGTGGTCGAATTTATGTCTATGCAGACAGTGAATTTGATTATGATGAGACAATAGAGGCATTAAAACGTGTCTTTGGTATCTTTGGAATTTGTCCGACTGTAGTATTAGAGGACAAAGGCTATGAAGAGTTATCCAAAGAAGTGGTTGCTTATGTGAAAGAGATGTACAAGGATGAGCCAAAAACCTTCAAAATGGACGTGCGTCGTGCAAAGAAGAGCTATCCGATGACGTCTATGGAAATGAACGCACAGCTTGGCGGGGATGTACTGGATTCCTGTCCGAATATGAAAGTGGATGTGCATGAACCGGATGTGATGATTCATGTGGAAGTCAGAGATAAGATTTATCTGTATTCTGAAGTAATTCCGGGACCGGGAGGTATGCCGGTTGGAACAAATGGAAAAGCGATGCTGTTATTATCCGGCGGAATCGACAGTCCGGTTGCCGGATACATGATTGCAAAACGTGGTGTTAAGATTGATGCTGTATACTTCCATGCTCCGCCATACACAAGTGAAAGGGCAAAACAGAAAGTCGTAGATTTGGCAAAATTAGTAGCAAAATACAGTGGACCGATTCATCTTCATGTTGTAAATTTTACAGATATTCAGCTGTATATTTACGAAAAATGCCCGCATGAAGAATTAACCATTATCATGCGTCGTTATATGATGAAAATTGCAGAAGAATTTGCAAAAAAAGACGGTTGTCTCGGATTGATTACAGGAGAAGTATCGGTCAGGTGGCAAGCCAGACAATGCACAGCCTTGCTGCTACAAATGAAGTCTGCACCATGCCGGTATTCCGTCCGGTGATTGGATTTGACAAACAGGAAATTGTAGATGTGGCATTAAAAATCAATACTTATGAGACCTCGATTTTACCGTTTGAAGACTGCTGTACAATCTTTGTTGCGAAACATCCGGTTACAAAACCAAATCTGAAAGTAATTAAACGCTCAGAAGAGAAGTTACAGGATAAGATTGAAGAAATGATGATACAGGCTGTAGAGACAGCAGAGACGATTGTGTGTGAGTAAAATTTGCAATAATAAAATAATAAAGAGTCATACAGAATTGTGTGGCTCTTAAGATTTCTTTATTAATGAGTGAAAAGCAGAAATAGAAAAAAGGACTGTTAAAACAGTCCTTGGTTTCTATCATCCATTTTATATTAGTCTACTAAATATGGTTTTAAGACAGTAAGAATATCGTCTAAAGCACCATCAGTTGCATGGATGTTTAAATCAATAGATTTGGATAAATCTAAGCTGAAGATACCCATGATAGATTTTGCATCGATTACGTATCTTCCTGATACTAAATCAAAGTCATAGTCAAATTTTGTGATTTCATTTACAAATGATTTCACTTTGTCGATAGAATTCAGAGAAATTTTAACTGTTTTCATTGGACAAATCCTCCCTTACAATCAGTGTTTTTTGCTTTTTACAAGCATAATGTTACCGTTAATGGGGCAAAAAGTCAATATCTAAAAGAGAGAAATAAAATACAAATAATTCGGAAACTATTCGTCAAAACGCTTAAGAATAAATAGGAGTAAAATAGAAATATATGGAAAAGAAAGTTGCATTGCACAATTTAGGATGTAAAGTAAATGCTTATGAGCTTGAAGCAATGGAACAAATGCTTAAAAATGCGGGGTATGAAATTGTACCATTTGCGCCTGGAGCAGATATTTATATCATTAATACCTGTACGGTTACAAACATTGCAGACCGCAAATCAAGACAGATGCTTCATAAGGCAAAGAAAATGAATCCTCAGGCAGTTGTTGTGGCAGCAGGCTGTTATGCGCAGGCGCAAAAAGGAGAAGAAATTGACGAGGCAATTGATATTGTGCTTGGAAATAACAGAAAGCAGGATTTGATTGCCGTGCTGGAAGAGTATCAAAGCGGAAATGGTCAGAAGGAAGAGAGAATAGACCTTGAAAAACCGGTAGAATATGAAGAACTGGAGCTGGCTTCCACAGGAGAGCACACCAGAGCTTATTTAAAAGTACAGGACGGATGCAATCAGTTCTGCAGTTACTGTATTATTCCTTATGTCAGAGGTCGTGTCAGAAGCCGTAAGAGAGAGGAAGTCATAAAAGAAGTAGAACGTCTGGTAGCACTTGGATATCAGGAATTTGTCTTAACCGGAATCCATTTAAGTTCTTATGGGATTGACTGTGAGGATAGTCTGTTAAATCTGATTGTGGCAGTACAGAATGTTGAGGGTGTAAAAAGAATTCGTCTGGGTTCTTTAGAACCGCGTATTATTACAGAAGAGTTTGTAAAGACCTTAAGCAGTCTGCCGGCTATCTGTCCGCATTTTCATTTGTCTTTGCAGAGTGGATGCACGGAAACTTTAAAACGAATGAACCGTAAATATACCGCAGGAGAATACTTAGAAGGATGTCGTCTGCTTCGGAAATATTTTGACCATCCGGCACTGACAACCGATGTAATTGTAGGATTTCCGGGGGAAACAGAGGAAGAATTTAAATCCTCTAAGGAAATGGTGTCAGAAGCTAAATTCTATGAGACTCATATTTTTAAATATTCAAGAAGAAAAGGCACAAGAGCAGATAAAATGGAAAATCAGATTCCGGAACAGGTAAAAGCAAGCAGAAGTCATGAGATGATTGAGCTTGGAAAAGCACATCAGAAAGAATATATGGAATATTATCTTGGAAAACAGGTTGAGATTTTATTTGAGGAAACAACCGAGATTAATGGACAGACTTACTGGGTCGGTCATACAAGAGAGTATATAAAAGTTGCTGTTTTATCAGAAAAAAATCTGGAGAATCAGCTTGTAACAGGAGAAATTACCGAATTTCTTCAGGATGGGATTTTTAACTGCCGAATATAATGGTTGAATTTCCTAGAAAGATATATTAAAATAGTGGTAAGTTTTAGATAAGGGCGTGATAATATGGGAAATTTAGATAGTACACAATATTTTAATGTAAAAGGCGATCCGGAAATCAGAGTAAAAGATGTTTTGGATTTGGTATACAATGCGATGGCAGAAAAAGGATATAATCCGGTGAATCAGATTGTCGGATATATTATGTCAGGAGACCCGACTTATATTACGAGCTACAAGGGAGCAAGAAGTACAATTATGAAAGTGGAGCGCGATGAACTTGTAGAGGAACTTTTAAAAGAATACATTAAAAATGAGTCCTGGAAGCACGAGTAAGATTATGAGAGTGATGGGACTGGATTATGGCTCTAAGACTATCGGGGTGGCAATCAGCGACCCTTTAGGTCTTACAGCGCAGGGAATTGAAATTATTCGTCGGGAAGAAGAAAATAAGTTAAGAAAATCCCTTCGCCGGATAGAAGAACTGATTAAGGAATATCAGGTAGAAGAAATCGTTCTGGGATTTCCGAAAAACATGAACAATACAATTGGAGAACGGGCGGAGAAATCGCTGCAGTTAAAGGAAACACTGGAAAGAAGATGTAAACTGCCGGTAATTATGTGGGATGAGAGACTGACAACTGTTGAAGCAAACCGTACACTGATGGAAAGTAAAGTGCGCAGGGAGAACAGAAGTAAATATGTGGATATGATTGCTGCAGTATTTATTCTGCAGGGATATCTGGATTCAAAAGCAAACCCGGGTACAGTTTAATTTCGGTTAAAATGCCAGAAATGGTATTTTTAAGAAAAAAAGAAACGGCTGTTATCCGGGATTTTAGCGTATAAAAAAATAAATTACGATAAGAAAGGATGAGGTTATGGAAACAATTATTTTTGATGGAGAGGACGGAAGTCAGATTGAACTTGGAGTCGTTGCGCAGACAAGAGTAAATGGAAGTGTTTATTTGCTGACAGTAGACCCGGAAGAGTCCGGTGAAGAAGGCAGTGCAGCTTATATTTTAAAAGATACCTCAGAAGATGGAGACAAGGACGGCTGTTATGTATTTGTAGAGGATGACACAGAATTTGATGCAGTGTATAAAGTCTTTGAAGTGATGTTGGATGAGATTGATTTTGAATACGAATAATAAAAGGAACGGCAAAAATTGGAGGAATTAATTTGAAAAAAAACAACAACTCAAAATTGAAAATCATTCCATTGGGCGGACTGGAACAAATTGGAATGAACATTACAGCCTTTGAATACGAGGATAGTATTGTTGTAGTGGACTGCGGACTTTCATTCCCGGAGGACGATATGCTGGGAATCGATTTAGTAATTCCGGACGTCACCTACTTAAAAGAAAATATTTCCAAAGTAAAAGGCTTTGTAATTACCCATGGTCATGAAGACCATATCGGAGCACTTCCTTATGTATTAAAAGAAGTGAATGTGCCGATTTACGCAACAAAACTTACCATCGGACTGATTGAGAATAAATTAAAAGAACACAATCTGCTTCGTACAACCAAACGGAAAGTGATTCGTCATGGACAGTCTATTAACCTTGGCTGTTTCAGAATCGAATTCATTAAAACAAATCACAGTATTCAGGATGCTTCCGCACTGGCAATCTACTCGCCGGCAGGAATTGTCGTGCATACCGGTGACTTTAAAGTGGATTACACTCCTGTATTCGGGGATGCAATTGATTTACAGAGATTTGCAGAGATTGGAAAAAAAGGTGTCCTTGCGTTGATGTGCGACAGTACGAATGCGGAGCGAAAAGGCTTTACAATGTCAGAGCGTACTGTGGGAAGAACGTTTGACAATATTTTTGCGGAGCATAGAAATACAAGAATTATTATTGCAACATTTGCCTCAAATGTGGACCGTGTACAGCAGATTATCAATCAGCCTATAAGTATGGAAGAAAAGTTGCGGTAGAGGGCCGAAGCATGGTAAATGTCATCGGTACAGCCGCAGAACTTGGTTATCTGAAGATTCCGGATAAAACGTTAATTGATATCGACCAGCTTAAAAACTATCCGGATGAGAAAGTTGTATTGATTACGACAGGAAGTCAGGGAGAATCTATGGCGGCATTGTCCCGTATGGCAGCAAGTATTCATAAGAAAGTTACGATTAAGCCAAACGATACGATTATTTTCAGTTCCAATCCGATTCCGGGAAATGAAAAAGCAGTATCAAAGGTGATTAATGAATTAAGTATGAAAGGTGCAGACGTTATCTTTCAGGATGCACACGTTCCGGACATGCATGTCAGGAAGAGATTAAACTGATTTATTCCCTTGTAAAACCGAAGTATGCCATTCCAGTGCATGGAGAGTACAGACACTTAAAAGCACAGGCAGGTGTGGCAGAAGAACTTGGAATTCCAAAGGAAAATATCTTTATTCTTTCTTCCGGTGATGTGCTTGAACTAAATGAAGAAGAACCGGCAAGAGTAACCGGACAGGTTCGTACGGGAGCAATCTTTGTTGATGGTCTTGGTGTTGGAGATGTTGGAAATATCGTACTTCGTGATCGTCAGCATCTTTCTGAAGATGGTATTATGATTGTTGTGCTTACTTTAGAAAAACATTCGAGCAATCTTCTCGCAGGACCGGATATCGTATCACGTGGTTTTGTCTATGTGCGTGAATCGGAAGATTTAATGGAAGAGGCCAGAAGTGTAGTGGAAGAGGCGATTGACAGCTGTCTGGAGAGACATATTACAGACTGGGGCAAGATGAAAAATGTGATTAAAGATTCTCTGGGAGAATTCTTGTGGAAGAGAACCAAGAGAAGTCCGATGATTTTGCCGATTATTATGGAGGCATAATTCCATGAGTAATATTGATTATTATGTAAACAGGGTGATTGAGGAGATTAAAAGTGAGAGTGTTTACAGACAATACACGACTTCTCTTGAAAAGCTTAACGCAAATCCTGAGATAAAACGGCAGGTCGATGAATTGCGCAGATTAAACTATCAGGCGCAGATTAAAAATGATGATACAGACTCTTATGACACCATAGATGACATTGATGATAAGATAAATGAATTAAGCTGTATACCGGAAGTGAATCAGTTTTTAGAGGCAGAAGCTGCGCTTTGCAGACTCCTGCAGGATATTTCGGTAAGAGTACATGAGGCGATTCATTTAGATGTACCGGACTTGAATTAGGGGAATGCTTATCGGCATTCAATTGGCAGGATTAGCAGGAGACTTTAATATTCCGAGGGTGCATTAAGAAAATAAGGAGAAAAAAATGGGAAGAGGAATCAGAAAACAGGGTGCGGCATCAATTTTTGCAGGTGGATTTTTCCGCTTTGCTGTGTATGCCTGTGTGGTGTGTGCCGTGATTTATGTTGGAAAATCAGCGTATGATTTTGGATATGCGATTTTCGACCAGATACCTGTGGATGATGAAGACCATGGAGAAGATGTAACTGTTGTAATCAAAGACGGAGCGTCGGTGTATCAGATTGGAAAGATTTTAAAAAGCAAAGGTCTGATTAAAGATGCAAAAGTATTTGTGGTACAGGAAAGTCTTTCAAATTATAAAGATAAATTACAGTCGGGAACTTATATTTTAAATACTTCTATGACGACAGATGAAATGCTGGCAGTGCTTGCAAGAGAAGATATGACAGGACAGCCGGAGCAGGATTCCACGGATTCTCTGGATACCTCAGCGGATGGCACAGATGTGCAGACAACAGAAGAGGCTGTTACAGATGAGAGTCAGGATGCGTCAGGAGAACAGGCAGGAGAAACGGCTGAATAAGAGGGAAAAAAAGTGATTGTTGATGAAAGAATGGTTACCTATATAAACTCTCTGGACAAAGGAAATACGCCTTTTTTGACTCAGCTTGAAAAGGATGCAAAGGAAAATTATGTGCCGATTATACGGCGGGAAATGCAGAGCTTTTTAAAAGTAATGCTACAGATAGCAAGTCCCCATCTCATCTTAGAGGTGGGGACTGCTGTTGGTTTTTCCACTCTTCTTATGAGTGAGTATGCACCGAAAGACTGCAGAATCACGACGATAGAAAATTATGAGAAGAGAATACCGATTGCCAGAGAAAATTTTAAAAAAGCAGGAAAAGAAGAGCAGATTACCTTATTAGAGGGGGATGCGGCCAAAATTTTAAAGACGCTGGAGGGAAGTTATGATTTTATCTTTATGGACGCAGCAAAAGCGCAGTATATTAACTTCTTTCCGGATGTGCTGAGACTTTTGAAAAAAGGCGGAATTTTGATTTCTGATAATGTACTGCAAGATGGAGATATTATCGAATCTCACTTTGCGGTTGAGAGAAGAAACCGGACAATTTATAAGCGGATGAGGGAATACCTTTATGTGCTGAAAAATCATGAAGAACTTGAGACAAGTATTATTCCTCTCGGTGATGGAGTAACGCTTAGTATTAAGAAATAGAAAGGCAGGAAAGATGAGAGCAAAACCAGAGTTATTAATTCCGGCAAGCAGTCTGGAAGTTTTAAAAATAGCGGTTATTTTTGGTGCAGATGCAGTTTATATCGGTGGAGAAGCCTTTGGACTGCGTGCAAAGGCAAGAAACTTTTCTATGGAAGACATGAAAGAGGGAATTGAATTTGCACATCAGCACCATGTAAAAGTATATGTAACAGCAAACATTTTGGCACACAACAAAGATTTGGACGGAGTAAGAGAATATTTCCGTGAATTAAAAGAAATCAGGCCAGATGCACTGATTATTTCTGACCCGGGTGTATTTATGATTGCAAAAGAAGTATGTCCGGAGATTGAACGTCATATCAGTACTCAGGCAAATAATACCAATTATGAAACTTATAAGTTCTGGTATGGACTGGGCGCAAAACGTGTGGTCAGTGCAAGAGAACTTTCTTTAGAAGAGATTAAACAGATTCGTGCAAATATTCCGGATGATTTGGAAATCGAAACTTTTATTCATGGTGCAATGTGTATTTCTTATTCCGGAAGATGTCTCTTAAGCAATTTCTTTACCGGAAGAGATGCCAATCAGGGTGCGTGTACGCATCCGTGCAGATGGAAATATTCGATTGTAGAAGAAACCAGACCGGGAGAATACATGCCGGTTTATGAAAACGAGCGTGGAACTTATATCTTTAACTCAAAAGATTTATGTATGATTGAGCATATGGATGATATTCTGACTTCAGGAATCGACAGCTTAAAAATTGAAGGACGAATGAAAACTGCCCTTTATGTGGCAACGGTTGCAAGAACCTACAGAAAAGCCATTGATGATTATTTTGAGAGTCCAAAATTATACCGGGAAAATATGGAATGGTATAAAGAGCAGATTATGGGCTGTACCTATCGTCTGTTTACCACCGGATTTTTTTATGGAAAGCCAGATGAAACTTCCCAGATTTATGACAGTAATACTTATGCAAAAGACTACACATATCTTGGTTTCTTGGAAGAAAAGACAGAAAAAGGACTCTATCGAATCACCCAGAGAAATAAATTCCTTGTAGGAGAAACGATAGAGGTCATGCGTCCGGATGGAGAAAACCGTCTGGTTACGGTAAAAGCAATCTATGATGAAGAGGGAAATTCCTGTGATAGTGCTCCGCATCCACAGCAGGTGCTGTATCTGGATTTGGGAGAAGATTTAAATGTCTTTGACCTTTTAAGAAGAAAAGAAAGCGTTTCTTAATTTTAAAATCGCATTTTTTTCAATACGGGACACATAAGAGCGGCTGATATTCAGCCGCTTTGCTATTTCCCGCTGGGTCAGCTCATCACAGCCATAAAGCCCAAAGCGTAGTTTTAAGACTTCCGCTTCCCTCCTGGTCAGTACGAAACCGAGCAGGTAGTAAAGTTTACGGATATCCTGTTTTAAAGAATAATTTTTTACGACATCGACAGGCTCATTTTCAATCACATCAAGCAGATTGATTTCATTTCCTTCACGGTCTGTACCGATTGGCTCATAAAGAGAAATATCTTTGCTGGTTTTCTTTTTAGAACGAAGCAGCATAAGCAGTTCATTGTCGATACAGCGGGCAGCATAAGTGGAGAGCCGGTTGGATTTTTCCTGATTAAATGTATGAATTGCTTTTATCAGACCGATTGTTCCAATCGAAATCAGGTCATCTAATTCTTCTTCAACCCCTTGATATTTTTTTACAATATGTGCTACAAGGCGCAGATTGCGTTCGATGAGAACGTTTTTTGCTTCCTGACTGCCCCTTTTGTATTCTTGGAGATAATATTTTTCCTCCTCGGATGTCAAGGGCTTAAGAAATGTTTTCAAGCAGCCTTACCTCAAAGGGATTTAATAATAGTCTATGAGAAAAAGGGATAAATTGTGCTTTTCCCAAAAAAGAAAAAATGCTTGTATCAAAAGGAAAATTGTGATACGATAATCGAATCAGAAAACAATTCATGTTTTCCGGTACAGCTGCTTAATCTTCGCTGTACCAGTTCTGGCAGTTCTGCCGTTTTTTCAAATTTTAAATTTATTTAATTTCAAATCTAAGACAAGTAATTATGAGTTTAGGAGGCATTTTATGTATGTTCAGTAAAGTGTTGTCAGCGGCTATTGATGGGGCAAGGTGCGTTCCGGTATCAGTAGAAGTGGATGCAAGTAATGGACTTCCGGCTTTTTTGATGGTAGGAGATTTATCTTATCAGGTAAAAGAAGCGCAAGAGAGAGTCCGTACTGCGATAAGAAACAGTGGAATGACAATTCCACCCAAAAGAGTAACTGTAAATTTAGCACCTGCGGATGTCCGTAAAGATGGAAATCATTTTGATTTGCCAATAGCGGCTTCGCTTATGATTGCATTTGGCTTTCTGGAAGCGGAAAAATTCGATGGCGTGATGCTTGCCGGAGAACTTGGCTTAAATGGCAGGATTAATGGAGTCAGAGGAATTCTGCCTTTTGTAGAAACCGCTTACAAAAAGGGATGTCGGCTTTGTATTGTGCCAAAGCAAAATTACAGGGAAGCACGGATGATTGGACAGATTTCTGTGCTTGGAGTGGAGTCTTTGCAGGAATTTTTAAGCTGTGCCAGAAAAGAAAACTGGGGGCTTTTAGAAGATACAAAAGAAGAGCCGGTTTTACTGCCTGCAAAGAAAGAAGAAATCGAAGATTTTGCTGATATTCAAGGTCAGGAATATGTGAAGCGGGCAGCCGTGATTGCGGCAGCAGGGATGCATAACTTTCTTATGACCGGTCCAAAGGGGACAGGAAAGACGATGATTGCCAGAAGAATCCCAGGGATTCTGCCAGAACCTACCAAGGAAGAACTGCTTGAAGTATCAAAGATTTACAGCATTTCAGGTCTGTTATCCGAAGAGAAACCATTTCTTTTATCTCGTCCATTTCGGGCACCCCATCACACCATTTCACCGGCAGCACTTGCCGGAGGTGGAAAGTATCCAAAAGCCGGAGAAATCACGCTTGCCCATAAGGGCGTTCTTTTCTTAGATGAATTTCCGGAGTTTTCCCATGAATGTATTGAATTATTAAGACAGCCGTTAGAAGAACGGAAAATTTTAATCAGCCGAAGCGGAGGTTCGTACTTGTTTCCGGCCGATTTTATGCTGGTTGCTGCAATGAACCATTGTCCCTGTGGTCAGTTTCCGGATTTAAATCGGTGCAGTTGTACGTTTCAGGAAGTAAAGCGTTATCAGAATCGAATCAGTGGTCCGATTTTAGATAGAATTGATATTGTGGCAGAAGTGTCGGGAATTTCTTATCAGGAACTGACCGGAAAACGGAAAGAAAAAAGTTCAAAAAATTTTAGAAAAGAAGTTGAGATGGCAGTAAAGGTACAAGGGGAACGCTATCAGGAGAAAAAGATTCGGTTTAATTCTCAGCTTTCCGGTAAATTATTGGAGGAGTTTTGCAATGTAAGTGCAGAGGGACAGCGAATTTTGGAAAAAGCGTATAAAAAAATGAGATTAAGTGCAAGGGCATATCATAAAATCTTAAAAACGGCACGTACCATTGCGGATTTGGAACAAGAAGAGGAGATAAAAGAAGCGCATATCAGTGAAGCACTTTGTTATCGAAGAGTAGAAGGAAAGGATACTTGAAATATGGAAGAAAAAATTGTAAGTTATACACCGGATGACGTTGAGTATCCGGATAAATTAAGAAATTTTAAAGACAGACCCAAACGGTTGTATGTAAAAGGAAAACTTCCGGATCCAAATCGCAAAAGTGTGGCGATTATCGGGGCAAGAATGTGCAGTTATTACGGCAGAACGCAGGCTTATGAATTTGCAAAAGAATTTGCTTCTTGTGGAGTTCAGGTTATCAGCGGACTGGCAAGAGGAATTGATGGCTGGGCACATAAAGGTGCAATTGATGGCGGAGGAGAAACATTTGCGGTGCTTGGTTGTGGAGTGGATATTTGTTATCCGAGCCAGAATATCAATCTCTATCGTGAGATTCAGAAAAAGGGAGGAATTATCTCTGAGTATGAGGAAGGAGAGAAACCCCTTGGATGGCATTTTCCGTTAAGAAATCGAATTATCAGTGGGCTTGCTGATATTGTTTTAGTAATCGAGGCAAAGAAAAAAAGCGGTTCATTAATTACAGTAGAGTATGCACTTGAGCAGGGAAAGTCTGTCTATGCGCTTCCGGGAAGAGTGGGGGAAGCATTAAGTGAAGGATGCAACAATTTAATTTTTCAGGGAGCACAAATTGCAAAAAATGTGGAAATTATCCTCGAAGAACTCGAAATTTTGGATAAAATGACGAAAGAAAAAGAATAAAAAAACAGAGATAAGGCTTGCAAGAAAAGAAGAAATGGTGTATAGTTGTGTGGATTTGAAACCAAAACACCTGGACGAAATTATAAAATTGACTGACTTGGAATTGCTTGAAGTGCAGGAAATTTTGGTGAAATTAGAGTTGATGGAACTTGTAACAGAGCCAATAAAGAATTATTATGCCAGAGCGGGAGGTTGATATGGCAAAGTATTTAGTGATAGTGGAATCGCCGGCAAAAGTAAAGACAATAAAAAAATTTTTAGGTTCCAATTATGAAGTCATGGCATCAAACGGACATGTAAGAGATTTGCCGAAAAGCCAGTTGGGGTTTAGTGTAGAAAATGATTATGAACCAAAGTATATAACAATTCGCGGAAAGGGTGACATTTTAGCAGCACTTCGAAAAGCTGCGAAAAAAGCAGATAAAGTTTATCTTGCGACTGACCCTGACCGTGAGGGAGAAGCGATTTCATGGCATCTTTCAAAGGCATTGAAGTTAGATGATAAAAAAATGCGTCGTATTACCTTTAATGAAATTACAAAAACAGCAGTCAAAGCTTCTATTAAAGAGGCTAGAGAGATTGATTTAAAATTAGTGGATGCACAGCAGACCAGAAGAATGTTAGACCGTATGGTTGGATATAGAATCAGTCCGGTTTTATGGGCGAAAGTAAAACGTGGATTGAGTGCAGGACGTGTGCAGTCTGTTGCTCTTCGTATTATTGGAGACAGAGAAGAAGAAATCAATGCATTTATACCGGAGGAATATTGGACTTTAGAGGCACAGTTTGCGGTAAAAGGTGAGAAAAAACCGCTGACTGCAAAATTTTATGGAAAAAAAGGACAGAAAATCAATATTCATTCCAAAGGAGAACTCGATGAAATTTTAAAAAACCTTGAGGGTGCAAGCTATGAGGTGGATGAAGTAAAAAAGGGAGAGCGTACCAAAAAAGCACCATTTCCATTTACTACCAGTACCTTACAGCAGGAAGCCTCCAAAGTGTTAAACTTCTCGACACAGAAAACCATGCGTCTTGCACAGCAGTTATATGAAGGAATTGATATCAAGGGAAATGGAACAGTCGGTGTGATTACTTATCTGCGTACGGATCAACCCGTATTTCGGATGAAGCCCAGAAAGCAGCACAAGAGTATATTACAGAACAGTATGGAGAAGAATATACCAAAGTAACTGAGAAAAAAGATAGTAATAAGAAGAAAATTCAGGATGCGCATGAAGCAATTCGTCCAACCGATATTACAAGAACCCCGATTTCTTTAAAAGAGTCTTTAACCAGAGACCAGTTCCGTCTGTATCAGTTAATTTGGAAACGTTTTACCGCAAGTCAGATGCAGCCTGCAAAATATGAAACCACTTCCGTTAAAATTAAAGGCGGAGAGTATTATTTTACAACATCTGCATCGAAATTAAAATTTGATGGTTTCATGGCAGTTTATGTGCAGGAAGATGATGAAAAATCAGATAAGACGGTTTTGACAAAAGGGCTCGATGAGACGAGTGAGCTGACATTTGAGAAATTTAACGAACAGCAGCATTTTACTCAGCCACCGGCTCATTATACAGAGGCGACTCTTGTAAAAACATTAGAAGAACTTGGAATTGGACGTCCAAGTACCTACGCACCAACCATTACTACGATTATTGCAAGACGGTATGTTGCAAAGGAAAATAAAAACCTTTATATGACAGAAATTGGTGAAGTAGTCAATAATATTATGAAAACTTCTTTCCCAAGTATTGTAGATGTACATTTTACGGCAACAATGGAAGAACTGCTCGACAGTATTGCAGAAGGATTGATTGAGTGGAAAACGGTAATTCGCAATTTCTATCCGGATTTGGATGAGGCAGTAAAGACAGCAGAAAAGGAACTTGAAGAAGTTAAGATAGAAGATGAGGTAACCGACGTAATCTGTGAACAGTGCGGAAGAAATATGGTAATCAAATACGGACCGCATGGAAAATTTCTGGCTTGCCCTGGATTTCCGGAATGTCGTAATACCAAACCATATCTGGAAAAAATCGGAGTACCGTGTCCAATCTGTGGAAAAGAAGTAGTAATGCGCAGAAGTAAAAAAGGACGCCGTTATTATGGCTGTGAAAACAATCCGGAATGTGAATTTATGTCCTGGCAGAAGCCATCCAAAGAAAAATGTCCAAATTGCGGTGGATATATGGTAGAAAAAGGAAACAAACTGGTCTGTGCAAATGAACAGTGTGGATTTGTAAAAATACAGCCGAAAGACAAAGGCGAAGAGGCTTAAATAAAAATCCAAGTAAAGTGGACATTTGTGGAATAAAAACAATGAAAATAAATGGTTAATTTAGGGCGATTGCAGGAAAAGTCTTGTAGTCGCTCTTTTTGGTGAAAGAAACGAAATTGTTAGAAAAAAATGAATAGACAGAAAATAGCTATATTATCCATTGATTTCAGAATAATTGTGTGGTAAAATGAGAAAAGGAAAAATAAATGTAATATATAGGATTGGATGCTGAACAAAACGAAAGGAGATTTATTATGAGCGTACAATTACTAGACAAGACCAGAAAAATTAATAAACTGCTCCATAATAATCATTCTTCCAAGGTATTATTTAATGATATCTGCGAGGTGATGGTAGAGACTCTGACTCCAATATACTTGTTATCAGTAAAAAGGGGAAAGTACTTGGTGTCGGAACATGTCAGGGAGTGCAGGAGATTACAGAGCTAATTGACGATGAGGTCGGCGGATTTATTGATAAGCTCTTAAATGAAAGACTGCTTGGAGTTTTGTCAACAAAAGAAAATGTCAATTTACAGACTCTTGGATTTGAAAGCGAAGGTATTGATAAGTATATGGCTATTATCAGTCCGATTGATATTGCAGGAGAACGTTTAGGAACACTCTTTATGTACCGTGATACCAAAAGTTATGATATAGAAGATATTATCGTAAGTGAGTACGGAACAACTGTGGTTGGTCTTGAAATGATGCGTTCCGTTCATGAAGAAAATGCAGAAGAAAATCGGAAGATTCAGGTGGTAAAAGCGGCTTTCAATACACTGTCATTCTCAGAGTTGGAGGCAATCATTCATATCTTTGATGAACTCGACGGAGATGAGGGGATCTTAGTTGCAAGTAAGATTGCAGACCGTGTGGGAATTACAAGGTCTGTGATTGTAAATGCACTTCGTAAGTTTGAAAGTGCAGGAGTTATCGAATCTCGTTCTTCCGGTATGAAAGGAACATATATTAAAGTTTTGAATGAAGTGATTTTTGATGAACTCGATGAAATTAAAAAAAGAAAAATCGTGAAGAATAATAAATAGAAATAATAAATAGAATAGAAATGAATGAATCAAGAATAGAAAGTGAAGAGACTTCATATAGTAAGAGGGAACTTGACTTTCTATTTTTATTTACAGAAAATTACTTTCCTGTAAATAAAAAAAAATGCTCCGCGGGGAGTGCGGCACTGCGGCGTACAAAGTAGATGTCGCAAGCGACCGCCGCAGGCGCGAGAATGTGCCTCGCCACATTCTCTATTTTGAATTTATAAAAATTGTA
>ENA-OQCN01000363-OQCN01000363.1-human-gut-metagenome-genome-assembly--contig:-NODE-363-length-24391-cov-2.065694_pt1 | contig 24391 bp, 36 predicted proteins | sample MGYA00242497_ERZ504576 | MGnify/ENA primary metagenome ERZ504576 (study PRJEB26092, sample SAMD00036296) | human gut metagenome | host: Homo sapiens | study: EMG produced TPA metagenomics assembly of... | reverse complement strand
GTTGAATAAGATTCACATTGTGAATGTACGCTTCAATTCCTTCATTCTCAAGTACATTCTTTAAAATCTGTGCTTTAGCATAAGTGAGGATTGCTAAGGTTATCAATTTATCTTCCATAATTCTATATTTTAAGTGATTTTCAGGTTAAACAAAAAATCCCAATTGAATGTTGCATTCAACCGGGATTTTATATTACGCTTCTTGCGTTACTTTTTCTTCAGTTTCTCTCAATATTTGAAGGGCTTTTTCAAGAACTGTTGTATCATCTAGCATTACTAGTCCCCCATCTGGTCCCGGTTCCAAATGAATTCCAACACTTTTACCATTCTTGAAATTGTGTCCACCAAAAAAGTTACGTACAGTTTCTACGGTCATATTGAGTTCATCTGCGATTCTGTGCATACTCCCACTAGGTAATGAATCTTTGATTCTGCGCAGTTCATTAAATGTTATTGTTCTCATGATGTATTAAATTTAGTTATAAAAGTGAGTACTTAAATCATGGTATAAACTTAATCAAAAAAATGCATAAAACAAATCTTTTTGTGCTATTTTTGACTGTATGTAAATTTATAATGGTTAATTTGCTGATTATAGATTGAGTGTATGAGTCACAATCATACCTGCTATAATAATGAAGAAATAAGTAGAAATGAGAATTATGTAGAATAAATTAATATCACTAATCAAATAACCGCTGGCAGTGTATTGATTAGAAATGCAACGTGGTTTATAAAAGATTTTTTTTTGAATAAATTTATAAAGGAGATAAATCAAATATCCTATGAAACAACCTTCTATAGTACCAAAAAGAATATCTCCCGGATAATGCACTCCTAAGTAGATTCTAGAATAGGAATTGAGTACGGCCCAAAAAAGAAGCATAAAAGTAAGAGATTTCCTTTTAATTAGTAAAGATAAAAAGACAGAAATAGCAAATGTGTTGGCAGCATGACTGGATATGAAGCCAAATCGTCCTCCTCTATATCCGTTTACAATATCAACCATATACATAATATTGGGGTCTTGTGTTGGGCGGAAACGTGCGAAAAACGGTTTGCATAAACCAGAAGCTATTTGATCTGCTAAAGTTATGACTAAGGCAATCATAACGATAGTCAATAATGCTTCTTGAATTTTATTATTTTTAATTATGATATATAACAGCATAGCAGCTACAGGTACCCATACAATTGTACTGGTAGCTACCCACATGAATCCGTCCCAAAATAAGGATTGGCTTCCGTTCAAATTCAGTAGTAATTCTTTATCTGCTGCTATGTACTGTTGTATATCCATTGATTATGTTTTAAATGATTTCAATAACATTGGTAGGTACCCATCCCACATTACCGTCTTCCAGTTTAATTTCTTTCCACTCCTTCATCGTATTATCTTTAATTATTACTTTCCTACCTTCATGAAGAATAAATAAGTCTGTTCCACTTTGGTTAGGAGTACTTTTGACTGTAACGCTAGGAGCCATTATAATAGCGTTATCATGATTAATTAATTCAGATTTTTGTTCTGAGCAATATATTTGCTAAATAGTCACTAGAAAGAAAAAGATTGCTGAAATAAATCCTAACTTTCTTCAAGACTACTCGTTTTCCGAAAATAAATAAAGACAGTGCCAATATCATCAGAATAAACATGATGATGCCTGTATGTGCCCATGCCTTTTCACTCATTGTATTAATAAGTGATTGAGTCCAGGTAACGAAAAACATTTTACTAGAAGGGATTACCTTGTCTACAGTTTTGCTTCTAGCCAGTTCTAGGTTGAAACGAATATCACTATTTCCTGGGTTTAGCAACAAGGCACGTTCGTAATTGAGGACAGCTTTGGCAATGTTATTCATTTTATAATAGCTGTTACCTAAATTATAATAAATATCGGAAGATTCCCCCTCGTTTTTTAATATATTCTCATACATCTCTACAGAAGCTGCAAAGTCGTTTCTTATATATGCACTATCGGCTTCTGTCTTTGTTGGGAAAGTTTGCACAGCAGCACTTTGTGGCATTTCTGTTTGGGCGGTAACCTGTGCAGAGTCTGATTCATTCTGTGCGTAGACTGTGACAAAACTTATCAGGAATATCAAAATGAAATATATTTTTGTCATTGTTATAATCTCCTTTGATTTAGTGTTTTATACTATTCTCCATTTTGCTGATGACCTCAACAGCCGAAGAATATACTTTATCCATAGCTTCATTCTGATTACCCGGAGCATAGCGGGCGAACTCGCATTCATTCAATGTTCCGATGAAATCTTTAATCAGTTCGGGGGCAACACCATATTTGGTCAATTCGTCCTCGATATTATCTTTAGACAATTGAGAAACCGGGATATTCAACTTATCACTGATGTATCCCCAAAGTGCTTTCAACACCTCATCATAGAATGCTTCTTGTTTGTTTTCAGCTAATAATCTGCCTGCATTTTTCATGCGTTTGGCAGCCACTTTATTCGCTTTTTTAGTACGTACTTTTGCTACATTTGCATTTTCAATAGCTTTTTTACGATAGACAATTACGAAAACAACGAAGAGAACCAATGGAATGATATACCATAGATAATATGTTGTTGAGCCAAAGAAGAAATCTCCCTTACGAGTTAAACTAGTTTCCCCCATTTTGATGTAGCGGATGTCTTGTCCCAATACTTTCAAATCTTCCTTGTTGGTAAAGTCTGCAATAACTTGATCTGCATTTCCTGCACCTTTTTCCACTTTTAGGTTGTAAGCTTCTGTTTTTATTGTTTTATAGCTATTGCTTTTTAAGTCAAAATAGGAAAATTCGACAGGCGGAATAGTGAAATTGCCGGCATGTCTTGGAATTGCTAGATATTCTATCACCTTATTGCCTGACAAACCTTCGCGAGTTAATGTAAATTTATTGTCAATCTTGGGGTCGTATACTTCAAATCCTTTGGAAAAGCTACTTCCGGAGTATTGACCAATTTCAAATTACCTGTACCAGAAATGACTAACTTAATGGTTACAGCATCATTTGTTTTCAGTTCTTTTGTACTTATAGACGACTGATAGTAAACTCTCCTACTCCTCCGGAGAAATTAATTGGTTTGCCATCGGGCAATGCTTTTACGTTGATGGTCAGCTTAGGAGTAACAATGTTTTTCTTTACTTCCACATAGTTACTTCCACCATTAAAGAAAGCATCAAAAGGATCGTCTGAGGCAACTTGTTGAGCTATAACCCCTTCAAAGGTAATAGCCGGAATTTCTATTTTTCCCGATTGCTGGGGGAAAAGTACATACTGACTCCACACAGTAGTGTTATAGTTTCTTCCGTTATAATGTTCCAAAGAGAATGTCTTTTGTTGGGGAAGTTCCACTTCTTGTACATAAATGTTGGTTAGTTTAGGCATGTCACCACGCAGCTGGCGCAAGTTTACCAAAGTATAGACCTTGTATGTCAACAAGATGGCTTCCTGTTCATAAACAGTAGTCTTACTTGCTGTTGCGGTAATAAACAAATCTTGATTGGTTATTTTGCTTCCGGCAACCTGACTGCGTGAAGAAGTTCTTCCACCGCTATTGTTTCCACCTCCAACACCATTTGTTTGATCAGGCGGTAATACTTTGATTTGTACGGAATTTGAAGTTTTGTTTTGTCCGTCTGCCACAATAGTAGCACCAGGAATGGTGTAAGTTCCTTCTTTATCAGCCATCAAAATATAAGTAAAAGTAATGGAGCTGGTAGAAGTAACATTACCATTTATAATCTGTGTACTACTCTGCTGTGAACGGCTTGGTCCCATTAAGACATCGAACCCCTTGATATTAGGTGCACGAAAATCCCTGACTTTATGAGTGTTAACCGTATAAGTCAGCCGGAACTGATCCCCGCTTACTACTACATCAGGCGCAGAAGCGGTAAACGTCACATTTCCGTCTGCCCATGCTCCGAGCACCGATGTTATTAATATGAATAAGAGAATTACTTTCCTCATTGCTATCTAATTATTTTTTTATTTGCCAAAATTAAGAAATTACCAGTCTTTATCCAACTTCTTTCCTTGAATTTGCAGTTGTTTTTTAACTTTGTCTTGCACATTCTTTTCATCTTGCATCACAGCATTCAATAATTGTTGGGCATTTTCCTTGGACATTTCATCCTTATTTTGCTGCTGTTGCTGCTGATTTTGATTTTGTTGGTCTTTCTTATCCTGTTCTTGCTGGTTTTTGTTCTGATCCTTTTTGTCGTCTTTCTGATCTTGTTTTTGATCTTGATTCTTATCCTGATTCTGGTCTTGATTTTGCTGTTGGTCTTTCAACAGCTTTTGCGCCAAAGCCAAGTTATAACGAGTTTCATCATCTTTCGGGTTATTCCGTAAAGATTCCTTATAAGCCTCTATACACTGTGGATACTGCTTGGACGACTGAAGGATAACTCCCATGTTATGATAAATCTGTGCCAGTTTATCCTTGTCCTTCTCTACCTTAGAAGCAGATTCAAACTGTTCCATCGCTTCCTTTGCTTTTTGCTGCATCAAGAGCGAGTTTCCCAAATTGAACATAGCATCTGTTGATTTCGGGTTAATTTCCAATGCCTTACGATAATCTACCTCCGCTTTGATAAACAAACTGTCGTTATACAGCTTGTTTCCACTGCGCAGATAATCTCTTTCTGTTTTTTGGGCGAAGGCACAGCTTGCCACAAGTAAGAATAACAGAGTGATATAGGTTTTTGTAACATAAGCATTCCTTATTTAAATAGTCTGACATTTTTTTGAAAAGCGGATTCTTTCGTTCCAAAATAAGCATTTCTACCACCAGCAGGATAAGCACCAGCCATGCCAAAGCCTGGAACTGTTCATCAAATTCAGTATAAACCTGACTTTCTATCATCAGCTTTTTGACAGTTTGGCGATTTCATTGTTCAATACCTTCTCGGCAGATTGGTATTATCCACGCGAATATACATTCCATTGCCAGCATTGCCAGCCTTGGCTATTTCCTGGCACATCTGCTCATTCAAGCGGGTGACGATAACATTTCCATCCTTATCGCGACGGAAATTGTTGCTACCGTCCTCAGCTGGAATTGGAGAACCATCCGGTGAACCTACTCCTAATACAAATACCTGCATACCTTTTTCGGCTGCTTCTTGGGCTGCTTCTACTGCCCCACCTTCATGATTTTCACCATCGGTAATGACAATAATTGCACGTCCCACTCCTTCTTGCGGAGTAAAACTCTTCATTGCCAGGCGGATGGCCGCACCGATATCCGTACCTTGTGTGGTTATCAATGACGGATTAATGGTTTCCAAGAACATTTTGGCGGAAACATAATCGCTTGTGATGGGCAATTGCGTGAAAGCATCACCTGCAAAAACAATCAATCCCACTTTATCATTATTGAACGTATCTACCAGTCTGGAAATCAATTTCTTTGATTTGTCCAAACGACTGGGAGTCACATCTTCTGCCAGCATGGAGTTTGAAATGTCCAAGCAATGACAGCTTCCACTCCACTTCGTTTCACCGTTTCCATCTTTGAGCCGAACTGTGGGCGGGCCAACATCAGTATAACCAATGTCAACGCAGCAAAAGTCAGCCAAAACTTGATGTCAGGACGATACTTGGAAATAGTCGGCATGAGCTTTCAGCAATGCCGGATCACCATATTTGCGAATATTTTGGCGGCGGTGATAATTGGAATACAAATACAGCGCCACCAAAAACGGCAATAGGATGAGTAAATATAAAAAGTTCGGGTCTGCAAATCGAAACATGACTTTCTTTTTTTAAGGTATTTTCTTTAATACTGAGTTACGCAACAAGAGTTCAAGCAAAATGCAGAAGAAAGCAATCCAGGCGAATACCTGATATTCTTCTTCGCGTTTGCTGAATTCCTTCACGTTCAACTTCGTTTTCTCCAGTTTGTCTATCTCCTGATAGACTTCCTTCAACTTGGAATTGCTGGTGGCACGGAAATAATTTCCGTTCGTTGTACCTGCAATCTCGGTCAAAGTCTTTTCGTCTATCTCGACGGGGACATTCACATATTGCGTCCCTGCGTAGGTCTGCATCGGATAAGGAGCAGTTCCGTTTGTACCGACACCGATGGTGTAGATCCTGATTCCGAACTGTTTGGCTATCTCGCAGCCGTCAGCGGAGAAATATCTCCACGGTTATTGCTACCATCCGTCAGCAGAATAATCACTTTCGATTTCGCCTTGCTGTCCTTCAGACGGGTCACCGCATTAGCAATGCCCATACCGATGGCAGTACCATCTTCAATCAGTCCGCGCTGGGCGATATCGCCTTTGATGCTGTTGAACAGATTCAGCAACACCCCATGGTCTACCGTCAGCGGACATTGGGTAAAACTCTCACCGGCAAAGATGGTCAGACCGATATTATCATTGGGGCGGCCGTTGATAAACTCGGAAGCTACTTGTTTGGCAGCTTCCAGTCGGTTGGGTTTCAAGTCTTCGGCCAGCATACTGGTAGAAACGTCCACTGCCAGCATGATGTCGATTCCTTCTATTTCGGTATTCTGCCAGTTGTCTGTGGTCTGAGGGCGTGCCAAGATCAGGATTACCATGATGATAGCCACCGTACGGAGTACGAACGGAGTATGCAGCAAGTAAATCTTCCAGCTTTTGGGTGCCTTCATATACATGCGTGTGGTAGAAACCTGAAGCGTAGGCTCGGTTTTCTTCCGCTTCATGACGTACCATACTATATAAGGTATGAGCAGAACCAGCAGAAATAGATATTCAATATTTGCAAAAATCATTGTTCCTAGTATTTATTTGTTAAAACCAGAGGTTATATACACCACTCAGCACCTTATACAGAATTACCACAATAGCAATAACAATGATGCTGATGCTGCCCAGCAGAATCATTCTGCCTGTTTGCTTCGCTTTTCCTCCACGGTGATTTCCGTAGGTTCGGGCTTTGCATTAGGGTCTGGTTCCACTTTTGTATTATTGATGAAGTCTACTGCGTTTACCAGATTCATATCATTTTCGTTCATCAACGGAGAATGTTTGGCGAATTTCACCAAGTCGCAGTCTGGAACAAATACATCAAATCCTTGATAGATTCTTTGTCGTTGATTTCCTGTAGCTTATCAATAATTTCGGATGAAGTCATCTCCATAGCGTTAAAGCCGAATCGTTCTTCCATATAAGTGCGGAGTACATCCGTCAGCTCGGTATAATAGGTCTTCGGATCGGCTGTACGCAAGGTTTTGTCTCCCTTGATACGCTCTATTTCCTTCAACGCCTGCTGGTGTGGCGGCAACTTCGGTTCAATCTTGATCTTCTTGATGATAGGCTTGTTATCCTTGTAGCGTACAAACAGATAGTAAGCCAGTCCGCCCAAAGCAAGCATCAGCAAGGTAAGCCATACGATGGCCGATACGTCATCCCAGGTGATAGGTACTTCGCGAACGGTCTTCGGTCCGAAGAATTGTTCGGGATGCAGCGTGTCTACCGGAATGGAATATACTTTTACGGCCAATGCTTTGGACCGGTAAGGCTCTCCGTTTACCATCACCTCGAATGGGGGGAGATAGTAAAGTGCCGAGTCAAAAGAGGTTATTGTATATTCCTGTTTTATCAGCATACGTTTTCCATCGTTCAGCATCTGGGTATCAGGCTTGGCTATATCCAATATCTCCACTCCTTTTACCAATGTATCGCGCAGGAACGGAAGTTGCAGTTTTTGCTTGGCATCCATGCTGATTTCCAGCTTCACTTTAGCCTGTTCGCCAATGAGAAGTTGCAGCGAGTCAATGCTGGCGTCTACCGTAACCTGCTGTGCCTGTGCCTGTCCGGCTGTTATCAGCATAATTGCACAAACTCCAGCTTTCAAGAACTTTTTGCTAGTATTCAGTATATTCATATTCTTTAATTTCGTTTAGCAAATAAGTTAAGCAACGATTTCACATAATCCTGATCCGTGCGGATAGATACAGAGTCCACATTACTTTTGGTAAATGTTTCATTCAATACTCCCTGACGCTGTATCCACCAGTCATTATGTGCGCGACGCAAAGCTCGTGACGAGGTGTCAATCCATTGCTCGTGGCCGGTTTCGGCATCGCGTACTTTCATCAGTCCCACATCAGGTAACTCTGCCATGCGGCGGTCGTATACCTGGATAGCTACGATATCATGTTTCCGGTTGGCAATGGTCAGAGCATTGCGGAAGTCGTTTTCATCTATAAAGTCGCTTATCATAAAGGTGGTGCAACGTTTTTTAATTACGTTGGTCAGATATTCCACAGCTATCTTTATATCTGTACGCTTGCTTTCGGGCTTGAAATCAAGTAGTTCACGGATGATATAAAGAATATGTTTACGGCCTTTTTTAGGCGGAATGAATTTCTCAATCCGGTCTGAAAAGAAAATAACTCCGATTTTATCGTTATTTTGAATGGCCGAGAATGCCAATGTAGCGGCAATCTCGGTCACCATATCCTTCTTCAACTGCTTCACCGTACCGAAATCCAAGCTGTTCGAAACATCAATCAAGAGCATAACCGTCAATTCGCGCTCTTCTTCAAACACCTTGACAAAGGGTTTGTTGTAGCGGGCGGTTACGTTCCAATCAATGTCACGTACGTCGTCACCATACTGATATTCACGTACTTCCGAGAATGACATACCTTTTCCCTTGAATGCAGAGTGATATTGTCCGGCAAAGATATTGTTCGAAAGTCCGCGTGTCTTGATCTCAATCTGGCGAACCCGTTTTAATAAATCACTTGTTTCCATACTGTTCGTACTATGTTGTTTATTTATCCGGTGCATCGGTTTCTGTTTTTTCTCCTATCGAGAATGGTTTTTCAAACGGATGCATTTGGTGTTCCACCCATGTGGAACTCTGTACTCAACCTTTTGTTTCCAAGGTTTCTTCCTAATTGTCAAGCAATTAAGAACTGCCTCAGAACACAATCCTTAGGGTACTTCCACTTTATTCAGGATTTTGCTTACAATTTCATCAGAAGACATGTTCATGGCTTCTGCTTCGTAAGTCAAGCCGATACGGTGGCGAAGCACATCGTGAGCAACTGCACGAACATCTTCGGGAATCACGTAACCGCGACGTTTGATGAATGCATAACTACGTGCTGCCAATGCCAGATTGATAGATGCACGCGGTGAACCACCGAAACCAATCATGTCTTTCAGTTCTTTCAAGTCATATTTTTCAGGGAAACGGGTTGCGAATACGATATCAGCGATGTATTGCTCTATCTTTTCGTCCAGATAGACTTGGCGCACCACTTTACGGGCTTCCATAATATCTGTTGCTTTCAGAATGGGGCGAACTTCGATTTTCTCTCCGGTGATATTTTGGCGGATGATTTTCTTTTCTTCTTCCAGTTTCGGATAGTCGATAATAACTTTCAGCATAAAACGGTCTACCTGGGCTTCGGGAAGCGGATAGGTACCTTCCTGTTCAATCGGGTTCTGAGTAGCCATTACAAGGAAAGGTTCGGGTAGCATAAAGGTTTCCTTGCTCAGTGTGACTTGACGTTCCTGCATGGCTTCCAGCAAAGCACTCTGTACTTTAGCCGGGGCACGGTTAATTTCATCGGCTAATACGAAATTTGCAAAAATCGGACCTTTCTTTGCTATGAATTGTTCGTCTTTCTGACTATAAATCATGGTACCGATAACGTCGGCGGGCAGCAAGTCCGGAGTAAACTGGATTCGGCTGTACTTGGCATCAATCAAAGATGCAAGCGTTTTGATCGCCAGAGTCTTTGCCAGACCCGGAACACCTTCCAACAGGATATGACCATCGGACAGTAAACCGATAAGTAATGATTCTACCAAATGTTTCTGACCTACAATAACCTGGTCCATACCAGTCATTAAGTTGGTTACGAACGCACTTTGTCTTTCAATTCGTTCGTTTAGTTCGCGAATGTCAATTGCTTCAGCCATAATTTTGTTTATTTAGTTGTTTCTTTATTGATCTAATAACGGGCTTGTAAATAGCCTTGTTCATTTAACGCAGCCAAAATTACGCTAATTAATTAACAGCGGCAACTAATTTTTATTAAAAAAGTAAAGTGCATCTCTACTTTTTAAAGGTTATTGGGCTAAAGAATTTTAAAATACAAAGATAAGGTTTGTAGAGTGAGAATATCAGTTGAACGCACTTTTTTTACTTCTTGTATTTTGCCTGCTTTATTTATGCCGAAAGCAGCAATGCAAGAAGGCTTATTTTTAGGAGTTAGTTCAGGAATACGCAGAGTAGTCCCTATGGGTACTCTGTCGGCATCTTTAATGATGTTTTTATTATGTTTCACGATATAGGGCCATAGCTTTTTTGTACCATAGAATTTCACTGCTAATTTTACCAGACTCTCTCCTTCTTGTAATGTGTAATTAGTTTTAGTCCCTGTTATGTCATATTCTACAGTGTCGGCTAAGTTTCTTTTTCAACATTTGCAGTTACAGCAACGCCAGAACTCTTTTTCGTACTAGGAGATACAGCCTGTTGTGATTGACTGATGGTTTCTTTTCTAGTAACATCCGTCCATATGTTTGCGGTATCTTTACCTTGCATCAATGAGTCATTAACCGGAATTGCAGGAATATCCTCTTCCAATTGTTCTTGGGTGTTTTTTATTGTAGCCGGCGATTGTAAATCCGAAGTTTTATCTGATTGCAAATACCAATATATGCCACCTGCAATGCAGGCAATCAAAATGATAGCAAGAATAACTCCCTGGGAAACTCTGTTCTTTTTCTCTTCTGAGATTTCTTGTGTCTCTGTTGTTTCCTCTATCTTCTGTTCTTTTTCAAAATCAGAAGTAACAGGAGTTATTACTGTTTTCTCTGACGGGGTTGCCTCTTCTGACGCTATTGTTTCCAAGGATGTTTTTTCTTCACAAGCTTTACGAGCAGCCAGTATGGCTGCATCGGCGATAGTCATAACTTCTTCTTGAGGTTTGTCTGTTACCTCGTTTCCTTCTATTGTTTCTGCTAAAGGGGAAACGTTTGGGGAACAGCTGTTTCAGCAACAATATCCTTTTCTGCTTCAGTGACAATATCTTCCGATTCTTTTTCCGGTTCTATAATTTGTATCTTTTCCTCTGTAATTTCAACAGAAGGTACAGGTTCTTCAATAATTGTTTCCTCAATAACCGGAGTAGTGTCTTCAGCGGCAATGGCATTCTCATTTGGAGAATCTTCTGTATTTTCCGCTTCTATGAACTCAACCTCTTTAGCCGCAATTGTTTGTTTAGGCTTAGGCGCGTTTCCGTCAAAGGTATCTTCCTCCTCTCCTTCTATTTCTGTTTCGGTATCTTCCAGTTTGGTGTTTTCATTTAATATAACCGTTTCAAAATGAGCGAATGGTTTATTTATTAAATCTTTCATACTGGAATCCGGAGTAAAAGATATTTTTGTATGGCCCTGTATTTCAATTCTTTCCCCCGTATTTACGTTTACACTTTCACGACTCTCCACCTCTGTAAGTTTAAACGTACCTAGTCCTTTAACCTTTACATACTTTTCAGTAACTAAAGCTTCCTCTATCAGTCAAACATTCCTTTGACAAAGATTTCAGCATCTTTTTTAGTCATGCTGTGTTTCTCAGCCAAAAGTTCGATGATATCTTGTATGGTTACTTTCTCGCTCATGATAATATTATAAATAAGGGCTATTTTATTTAAACTTTTCTTTTAAAGTTACACTGGGTTTGTAAGTCAGCACTAACTTGGGGGGAATCAGCATACGTTGTTGAGTAGCCGGGTTGATAGAAATTCTTTCCAGCTTTTTCTTAACCTCAAACGTACCAAATCCCTGGATTGCAATATTGTTGCCATCTTGCAATTCCTGGGTCATAACACCAATGACTGAGGATACCAATTGTGATGTATCTTTATTCGTATATCCTAGTTTACGTGATAATTCAGATATAAATTCTTTGTTATTCAAAGCTTAAAGTGTTAATTTGGTTGCTATATTAGTAAAAAACAAACATTATCCAAACTTTATAAGGGCAAAGGTCTATAAAATGCTGGCGTATAGGTCGAAATCATCAGCGGCTGTAATTTTCACTTTATAGAATTCACCTATTTTTAAGTACTCCTCATCAGCTTTTATCAAGACCTCAGGATCTACCTCGGGAGAGTCAAACTGGGTTCTGCCTATGTAGTAATCTCCTTCCTTCCGGTCTATAATGACTTTAAATTCTTTACCTATTTTCGTTTGGCTCAGTTCGCCGGCTATTTCCTGCTGAAGTGCCATTAATTCATCCAACGCTGTTGTTTCACTTCATGAGAAATGGAATCTTCGTATTCTTTAGCGGCGAATGTTCCTTCTTCTTCCGAGTAAGCGAAGGCTCCCATCCGGTCGAATCGTACTTTGACGAATTCTTTTAATTTCTTCAAAATCTTCTTCAGTCTCACCGGGATGTCCTACCATTAATGTTGTACGTAAGTGAATACCGGGTACTTCCCGACGGAATTTTTCGATTAATTCGTAGGTTTCCGCTTTACTTACATGCCGGCGCATTTTATTCAGCATATTGTCACTAATGTGTTGCAAGGCAATATCCATATATTTGCATACATTATCGTGTTCGCGCATAACACGGAATAATTCTTCCGGAAAATGGGCCGGATATGCATAGTGTAAACGTATCCATTCTACACCGGGAACATTGGCGATTCTTTCGATGAGTTCGGGTAATTTCTGACTTTTATATAAATCTACGCCGTAGTAAGTCAATTCTTGGGCTATAATTTGGAACTCTTTTACTCCTTCGGATACAAGTAGTTTCACTTCATCAATAATCTCCTCCATCGGCCGTGAAATGTGGCGTCCTGTAATAATAGGAATGGCGCAATAAGAGCATTTACGGTCACAGCCTTCTGATATTTTCAGATAAGCGTAGTGATGGGGTGTGGTTAATGTCCGTTCAATGGCAAATTCCGACTTGTATGCTTTGCCTAAATCTGCCAGCAACTCATTCCAGTTAAACTTACCATAGAATTTATCTACTTGAGGAATTTCCAATGCCAATTCTTTTAGATATCTTTCTGAAAGGCAGCCCATCACATATAGTTTTTTGAGCTTCCCTTCTTCTTTGGCCTGACAAAATTCCAATATCATATTGATCGATTCCTCTTTGGCATCACCGATGAAACCACATGTATTAATAACTGCGATTTCTCCTTGCGGTTTATCGGAATCATGAGTTACTTTATAACCGTTTGCTTCCAGCTGACGCATCAGCTTTTCTGAGTCTACTAAGTTTTTGGAACACCCTAAGGTGATGATATCTATTGTGTTACGTTTCATTTATTATTCAGTCTCTCCAAATAGTGAGTCTACAAATTCTTTTTTGCGGAATACCTGCATGTCTTCAATGCCTTCGCCCAATCCAATATATTTTACGGGAATCTTGAACTGCTCTGAGATGCCAATTACAACGCCCCCTTTGGCTGTTCCGTCCAATTTGGTAATTGCCATAGCAGTAACTTCTGTCGCCAAAGTAAACTGTTTGGCTTGTTCAAATGCATTTTGACCGGTAGAACCGTCTAAAACCAATAATACTTCGTGAGGTGCGTCCGCAACAACTTTCTTCATCACATTCTTGATTTTAGTAAGCTCGTTCATCAAACCTACTTTATTGTGAAGTCGGCCTGCGGTATCAATGATTACTACATCTGCATTATTAGCTACGGCGGAACTTAAGGTATCAAAAGCTACAGATGCGGGATCTGATCCCATTTTCTGTTTAATAACAGGCACTCCTACTCTTTCTCCCCAAATATCCAATTGTTCTACGGCGGCAGCACGGAATGTATCAGCGGCACCCAAATAGACGGTTTTGCCCGCCTTCTTAAATTGATATGCCAATTTACCAATGGTTGTGGTTTTACCCACACCGTTTACACCTACACCATGATGACATAGGGCTTCTTACCTTCCGGAACAGTGAAATCATCCGAATCCACCGTGTTATTTTCAGTCAATAATGCCGCTATCTCTTCACGGAGAATCTTGTTCAGTTCCTGAGTGTTTACATATTTATCTTTGGCAACTCTTTCTTCAATGCGTTTGATGATATTCAGAGTTGTTTCAACGCCTACATCCGAAGTGATAAGCACTTCTTCCAGATTATCCAATACTTCATCGTCTACTTTTGATTTACCCGCTACGGCACGGGCAATCTTACTGAATACACTTTCTTTGGTTTTGGACAATCCTTTGTCTAAAGTTTCCTTCTTTTCTTTTGAGAAAAAATTAAAAAATCCCATATTGGAGTCTGATTTATCTGTTTATGCTACAAAGATATAACTAATCTCTTACACGGACAAAAAAAAGTGTCACAATGATTGGTCATAATGTATTATGATGATAACATTGTGGTATAAAAAAAGTTCCTTCCATAATATATGAAAGGAACTTTCCACCAGTCATTCCGACTGAATTATTTCTTGAAAAAGTCTTGAACTTTTTCGTTAGGTACCATTTGCTCATCGAAGATGTAAGCTCCTGTTTTCGGAGATTTAACCATCTTGATAACCTTAGTATAAGAACGTCCTTCTTTACCTGTCTGAAGGGTTGCGACTGTTTTCTTTGCCATGGGTTATAATTATTTAATTTCTTTGTGAACTGTTACTCTTTTCAAAATAGGATTGTACTTCTTAAGTTCCAATCTTTCAGTGGTATTTTTTCTATTTTTTGTTGTAATGTAACGAGAAGTTCCCGGCATACCACTATCCTTCATTTCTGTGCATTCAAGGATTACCTGTACTCTATTACCTTTAGCCTTCTTTGCCATAGTCTATCTCTCCTTTTTAATTAACCAATAATTTTGATGCTTTTCCAATCACAATAGCCTTTGGTTACCGCTTCATTCAGCGCTGCATCCAAGCCTTTTTTATTAATCACACGTAAGCCGTTAGCGCAGATATTCAGGCTAATCCAGCAATCTTGTTCTACATAGTAGAATTTCTTAGTAAACAAGTTCACATCAAAAGTTCTTTTGGTTCTTCTCTTAGAGTGTGAAACATTGTTGCCAATCATGGCTTTCTTTCCGGTAATTTGACAAATCTTCGACATTGCTATCTTATTTTTATAGTTTTTTTCAATACTTATTTCAAACGGAGTGCAAAATAAGCACTTTTATTTGTATAAAACAAGAGTTTTTGCAAATAATTCTGCAATTACTGCTCATTTTCTTCGTTTTGGAACAACTTTCGAAGCAGTTGCAGTGCATTTTGGGTTGCATTTGCAATGTTTTTGTTTCTTCCTTCGTCGCCTTCCAATTTCAGTGTAATCACTTTGTCTTTACATCCGGCAGCAATCCAAATGGTACCTACCGGCTTGTCGGGAGTACCTCCTGTGGGCCCTGCGATACCTGAAGTTGCTACAGCACAATCAGAATTCATCGATTTCATCGCTCCTTTTACCATTTCGATAACGGTTTCTTCACTTACAGCTCCGTGAGTTTCTAAAGTTTCGTGGTTTACCCCTAACAGACTTTCCTTTATTTCGTTGGAATAGGCGATAATTCCACCTTTAAAGAATTGTGAACTTCCGGCAACGGCTGTAATAGCGGCCGCCACACTTCCTGCCGTGCAACTCTCGGCAGTAACGAGTGTCAGGCCTCTCTCCAAAACAAATCGTTAATCTCTTTACTTAAAAATTTACCTTCTACTGACATGTTGAAAACGGTTTTTTAATATTAAATAGTTACCCGTGAATAAGCGGGCTTGTCTATAGTGCAAAAATCATTGTCCAGGTACTTGTAATAACCGGTAATTGCGATCATTGCGGCATTATCCGTAGTAAAGCTGAACTTCGGGATATAGATATTCCAACCATATTTCCCGGCATGCTCGCGGAATGAGTTACGAAGCCCGTTGTTGGCTGATACCCCTCCGGCTACTGCCACTTCATTTATCTTGAGATTTTTGGCTGCTTTTCTCAGCTTGTCCATCAGAATATCTACAATGGTCGCTTCCAATGAAGCTGCCAAGTCGTTTTTATGATGTTCGATGAAATCGGGATCTTCTTTCAACCAGTCACGCAAAGAGTATAGGAAAGAAGTCTTTAATCCGCTGAAACTATAGTTATAGTCCGGAATATGTGGTTTACTGAAAGTGAACGCTTTTGGATTGCCTTGACGTGCCAGTTTATCAATGATAGGACCTCCGGGATAACCTAAGCCCATTACTTTAGAACATTTGTCGATAGCTTCTCCTGCTGCATCGTCAATAGTTTGTCCCAAAACTTCCATGTCATTATAGGCCTTTACCAATATTATCTGTGAGTTTCCTCCTGACACCAGCAGGCACAAGAAAGGGAATTTAGGTTGGTTGTTGTCTTCTTCCGATTCTTTAATGAAATGGGCTAACACATGGGCTTGCAGGTGGTTAACATCAATCATTGGTATATTCAATGAACGTGCGAAACCTTTCGCAAAAGATACTCCGACCAGTAATGATCCCATCAAGCCGGGTCCTCGGGTGAATGCAACGGCGCTTAGTTGCTCTTTGGTAACTCCTGCCTTTTTAAGCTTCGTGCACCACCGGTACAATGTTTTGTTGATGGGCACGTGACGCCAATTCGGGAACTACCCCTCCGTAAGCTTCGTGAACAGCCTGGCTGGACACTACGTTGGACAACAATACGCCATTCTTGATAACTGCGGCTGATGTGTCGTCACAGGAAGATTCTATACCTAATATAATTGTATCCATATTTCTATACCTTATTATATATATTAATGTGTCAGAATTTCAAGTCCGTTATCTGTCATAACGAAAGTATGTTCCCACTGTGCAGACGGCTGTTCGTCTTCGGTGACTACAGTCCAGCCATCTTCCTCATCAATGAAGACTTCCCATGTTCCCATATTGATCATTGGTTCAATGGTAAAAACCATTCCCGGCACCAATAGCATACCAGTTCCTTTTTTCCCGAAATGTTCTACATCCGGTTCTTCATGGAACTCTATGCCTACTCCGTGTCCGCAGAGATCACGCACTACTGAGAATCCATTTTTTTTAGCATGTTTTTCAATGGCATGTCCTATGTCCCCTACAAAACCAAATGGTTTCGCAGCTTCCATGCCTATCTCCAGACATTCTTTAGCTACTCGTACCAGTTTTTCTTTTTGAGGTGTGGTTTTTCCAATGGTAAACATACGCGATGCATCGGCATAATAACCATCAAGAATGGTAGTACAATCCACATTGATGATATCTCCTTCTTCCAGAATATCGAATTCATTGGGAATACCGTGACAAACAACCTCATTGATAGAGGTGCAGCAACTTTTGGGAAAACCGTCATAACCTAAGGTTGCAGGAATGCCACCGTGATCTTTCGTATATTCATAAACCAGCTTGTCTATTTCCAATGTGCTCATGCCTGCATGGATCTCGCGTTCTACAAGGTCTAGCACTCCGGTATTGATAATACCGCTACGGCGTATTCCTTCAATCTGTTCTGGTGTCTTAATCAGTTCACGTGAAGGCACCAAATGACCTCTATCTTGATAATAGAGAACCTTTTTATCTAACTCTGTGAGTTCCATACCTTTGGGCACTCTCCAGTTTATTTTATTTCTTTTCATATCAAAGGATTAATTGACTTACAAAGTTAGAGGAAATATTTGTAAAAATGGCTCATCCGGCAATAAATATCTTCATAAAAAGAGAATTTACATGAAATTTGACAGAAACAAATGTTAAATAATCATGTCTTTTACATGAATTTTATGTAGGAGAGTCTATTTTATTTTAATAAAAGGTTATATTTACCGCAAAAAACTAAGCATTCTATTATTAACTTCTTTAATTGAACATCAAAATGGATAAACATCAAATTGGAGTAAACGCAGGAAAAGTTTGGAAACTGCTGAATGACAATAAACGGTGGAGTTATTGTGATTTAAAAAGAGCTTCAGAATTGTCTGACAGAGATTTGAATGCAGCTATAGGTTGGCTGGCCAGAGAGAATAAAATAGACTTTGAATGTTCTAACGGAGACGATTGCCTGTTTCTGAGCGTCAATGTTTATATTGGCTGAATACGAGAAACAGATAATTATGTGGGGCCAAAACTTTCATAATTATCTGTTTTCTTTTTTTAATCAACTTTTCTAATCACTTTGGCCGGATTACCTACAGCAACGGAATTGTCGGGAATGTCTTTAGTTACGACACTTCCGGCTCCGATAATACAGCGATGACCTATTTTTACTCCGGGACAAAGAATAGCTCCTCCTCCTATCCAGCAATCTTCTCCGATAGTTACGGGATATGCATACTCTTTGGGGTCGCGTCGGGTTATGTAATCTACCGGATGATGTGGAGTATAGATCTGTACATTGGCCCTATCAATGTATGTGCTCCTATGGTGATATATCCACCATCTAAAAATGTACAGTTGGCATTCACAAAGACATGCTCTCCTAAGCGGATGCCGTGTCCATGATCACAGTAAAATGGTGGACAGATGACAGAAGTGGAAGGGATACCCGGCACTAATTCTTCCAGCACTTCCCTGAAACCATCATCGTATGTACTCATCATCCGTAATTGGGCCACTAGTTTTTTGGCGTGTATGAAACTGGCCTGTATTTCCGGTTTCTCCATATCGGCCAGCTGACTGTTACGCATTTTGTCTATCTCGTTCATAATTAAAGGGCTTTAAGATTTCGCCTCAAATGTAGGATTTGTTTTCCGTTCTGCCAAATATACACCACACAAGATAAGAAAACAGCCGGTAAGGGCTATCCAAGTTATCTTTTCATTAATAATGACCGCTGAAGTAAGAAGAGTTACCAAAGGGACGATATAAATATAGTTTGTACTTTTTACGGCTCCCAATTCCTTGACACAAGCATTCCAGGCTATGAAGCAGAGCATGGAGCGACAAATCCCAAAAAGAGAAGATTTCCAAACACGATGGGTTGCATCATCAAGACATTGTCCCAATTTAACGGACGGAATAAAAACATGGGCAGAATGGTCAGCACTCCGTAGAAGAATACTTTACGGGTAATGAATACGATAGAATAATGATTATCCAATTGTTTGAGAATAAGGCAATAAAATGCCCACATCAATGCAGCGGTCAGTGAAAGAATATCTCCCAAAGGATTAATTTTCAGAATGAAACTGCCGTTGAAAACAACCAGCCCCACTCCTATCAAAGCCATGATCGATCCGTAAACAAGATGGCGGGTGAAAGGTTCTTTTCTTCTGAACAAATAAGAAAGCAGTGTGGTCAGAACAGGTGATGTGCATACTATCAGAGACACGTTGGAGGCTAATGTGATGCCGAGAGCCGTATTTTCAGTAATGAAATAAATAGTTCCTCCACATAATCCGGCCAATAAAAGTAACAATTCATCTTTTACTCTGTTGGCAAATAGTTTTTTATAAGAAATACACCACATGCAAAGATAGGCCAGAGTGAAACGATAAAAGAAGATGTCGGAAGGACTTAATCCATGTTGGATTAGAATCTTAGTAGAAACAAAAGTAGTTCCCCAGATAGCTACAGTGATTATTGCCATTAAGTGATAGACGAACCTTGATTTGATAACATTCATAATTTATATGTGTTTTATTATGTTGCAAAGATTAGGTTTTGTTTTCGAGAAACTTTATCAAAATATATGGCATAGTTGAGCTGATACAAAGTTCGTTTGTTTTCTCACTTACCTTGGGCGCGGCCCTCAAGGTAAGTGAGATATTTCTATTTCTGGGGAATCCAGGAATCTACCAGCTCCTGATGTTCTTTTACCCATTTTTCCGCTCCTTCTTTTTCATTATATTCATTTTGTGATACATCATCCAGCAGGCTGCTGATTTCTTCGGTGCTCAGATGTATGTTTTCTATCAGTTTTGCCACAAACGGGTGTTGCTCACCAAATCCTTTGCGGGCAATGGCCGTAATTGTTTCCGCTTTACCAAAAATACCTTTCGGGTCCTCCAGAAATTTTAATTTAAAGCGGGTGAACATCCAATGGGGAGTCCATCCCGTCACCACAATCCATTGATGCTCGTCAACGGCTCTTTTTAGTACTGCGGTCATGGCCGGTCCGCTAGACTCCAGCAATTTGTAATCCAGATTGTATTTTTCTATGGCCATATCTGTAGCATGCATAATCCCTGCACCGGCATCAATGCCGATAATCTCGCCTCCGAATTTTTCTTTGTTGGCATTTAATTGCTCAATGGAATGAATGTCCACATAATCGGGGACTACCAGACCGATACGGGCATCCGGATAGATCTTGCCTAAGATTTCCAGATTCTTTCCGTATTGTTTCATATAATCGGCCTGTGTAGCCGGTAACCAAGCATCCATCAGCAAATCTACTTTGCCACGGGCCATTGTTGCATAGATAGGAGCCGGATCGGCATTCTTTAAAACGACATGATAACCTTGTTGTTCAAGAATCACTTCCGTCAAATAGGTCAGGGCGATGCCGTCGTCCCAGTTTATGTATCCAATGCTTATTGTCTTATCATCTTTTTTCCCGCTGCAAGAGGTAAGCAGCAGGAGGAAAGACAAAAAATATAGTATTTTCTTCATGCTTATTTCCCTTTCTTTTGTTTTCCAAGTCCTTGTGTTATTCTATCCAGAATGATGGCCAGGATGACTACTGCGATACCGCCTTCGAAACCTAAACCTATTTTCATCTGCGTGATACCTTTCAGTACGATTTCCCCTAACCCTCCGGCTGCAATCATAGCGGCAATGACCACCATGGAGAGCGACATCAGGATTGTCTGGTTTATACCGGTCATGATAGTGGGCAATGCCAGCGGTAATTGTACCTTGAATAATAATTGCATAGGTGTCGCACCAAAAGAGCGCGAAGCTTCTACAACATTCTTCGGTACTTGCTTGATACCCAGCTGGTCAGACGCACTACGGGAGGCATGGCAAAAATAATGGTGCAAAGGCTCCCGGAACGGTTCCCAGCCCGAAAAAGAGTACGGCAGGAATCAGATAGACGAAAGCAGGCATCGTTTGCATCAGGTCGAGGATAGGATGCAGAATTTTATCACATCGTTTGCTGTTTGCGCTCCATATTCCCAAGGGAAGTCCCATGATAAGAGGCATGATGGTAGACGAAAGCACCAATGCTAAGTCTGCATGGTTTCGTTCCAAAATCCCATTCCCCAAATCAGCAATAATCCTAAAATGGTAAAAATGCTGACTCCTTTTCCCGATTTATACCAACCAGGATGGCCAGCAATGCTATTGTTACATAAAAAGGTATCCACATCAATATGTTTTGGAACCCATCTATGAACCCGCCTATTCCAACATTGATGGCGTCGAAAAGAGGGGCAAAGTTTTCTGTGAGCCAGTTGATGGCTGTTTCTATATATTTTCCTATGTTTATCATAATTCGATAGCGTTTTGAATAAGTTCATTAATTTCTTCTTTATCTTTTCCGGTCATCTCTACTACGATGGACGATAGAGGAACCAAGCCTTTCAGTTCGCGTTCTTCATTTACCACATAAATGGGAGAATTGGTTTTCGTGATTAAGGGAAGCAGATCCTCAATCTTTGTGTCCTCCGTAACGGAATGTACTTCACTTTGTACGGCTTCCTGGATTGATTTTATACCTTTACGCCGAAGAATGGCGGCACTTTCCAATGTAATCTCTCCTATCAGCTTGTCATTTTCATCTATCACAGGAAGCACGGTAATATCTCTTTCTTTCATCTTTCTGATCAGAACCTCGGGACCTTCTTTACGCAGACGGGCTACGGCGGGACGGGTTATCATAATACTTCCTGCCGTTATGATTTTGCTCCGGTCCACATTTTCTACAAATCTTGCCACATAGTCATTGGCCGGTTCAGTTAAAATTTCTTCTGAAGTTCCGACTTGCACCACTTCTCCATCTCTCATAATGGCAATGCGGTCACCCAGTTTAATTGCTTCGCTCAAATCATGCGTGATAAAGACGATGGTCTTTTTCATTTTGGATTGCAGTGCCAGCATTTCATCTTGCATTTGTACGCGGATCAATGGGTCCAGAGCGGAAAAGGCTTCATCCATCAGTAATATTTCCGGATCATTTGCCAAAGCGCGTGCAATCCCACACGTTGCTGCATTCCGCCGGAAAGTTGTCCGACCATCTGATTCTGATATCCTTTCAGCCCGACTATTTCCATACTCTTCATGGCTTTTTTCTCACGTTCCTGTTTGGGAACTCCTTGGAGTTCGAGCCCGAATGCAATATTGCTTAAAACACTGCGATGAGGTAACAAACCAAATTTTGGAACACCATAGCTATTTCCCGGCGACGCATTTCCAGCAATTCCTTATCAGATGCGGCAGTAATGTCTGTTCCATTAATCAGTACTTGTCCTTTTGTGGGTTTGATTAACCGGTTTATGCAGCGCAATAAGTTGATTTGCCACTGCCCGACAGTCCCATGATTACGAAGAACTCTCCTTCTTTGATTGTCAGATTGGCGTTTTTAACTGCTACAGTACAATTAGTCGCCTTTAAAATTTCATTTTTGCTTTTTCTTTCTTTCAACATCCGGAACGCTTTCTGCTTTTCCGGACCGAAAACAAGATACAAGTCTTTTATTTCTATTTTGTTCATAGTCTATAATAGTTTAAATTAATTAAGAATAGGGAGGAATTGACGGAAGTAAATTGAGATGTCATCCGGTATATTTAACGAAACAAAATATAAAAAGGTTCATCATAAGATGAGTTTTATTGATCAGTAAATATGTTTTTTTACAGCTTGTTATTGTTTACTCCCTACGGGAGTGGTTCAGAAAGTCCGAGATTAAAAAAAGCTAATCAGAAAGCGTTTTCTATAAAACAGAAATTAAGTATTATCCTTTTGTCGAGCGTTCATTTTATTCTATCTTTGTCACGCAAAACAGAATAAATATATGGATAGTATTTTAATTATTGATGATGAACCGCAAATACGCAAACTTCTTTCGCGTATGATGGAATTGGAAGGTTACGAAGTATTCCAGGCAGCCGATTGCCAGTCTACATTGAAACAACTTAAGTTACATAATCCCCAAGTGGTGTTGTGTGATGTGTTTTTGCCGGACGGCAATGGAGTGGATATGGTTACGACCATCAAAAAACTCTATCCAGAATTGGAGGTGATACTTTGACCGCCCACGGTAACATTCCGGATGGTGTGCAGGCAATCAAGAATGGAGCCTTTGATTATATCACCAAAGGGGATGATAATAATAAAATTATTCCGTTAATCAGCCGGGCTATGGCTCAGGCTAAAAAGAATGTAGGGGAAAAAGTGAAAACAGAAGAGACCCAAAGTTTCTCTTTTGACGCTATAAAAGGGAAGTCGGAGGGTATGCAACAAGCCGTAGCATTGGCCCGAAAGGTTTCGGCAACGGATGTTACAGTCTTGCTGACCGGAGAAACAGGCACGGGGAAAGAGGTCTTTGCACAAGCCATCCATCGCAACAGTCTTCGCAAAGAGAATGCTTTTGTGGCTGTAAACTGTTCTGCTTTTAGCAAAGATCTGCTTGAAAGCGAGATATTCGGTCATAAAGCCGGTTCGTTTACCGGAGCGATGAAAGATAAGAAGGGGCTGTTCGAAGTGGCCGATAACGGAACCATCTTTTTGGATGAAATAGGTGAAATGGCTTTCGAGCTGCAAGCCAAATTGCTTCGTGTGCTCGAAGCGGGAGAGTACATCAAGATAGGCGACACGAAACCGACGAAAGTGAATGTCCGCGTTATCTCCGCCACCAATCGGGACCTGAAAAAAGAAATAGAACAAGGTAATTTCCGTGAAGATCTTTATTATCGTCTTTCTGTTTTTCAGATACACCTCCCTCCTCTTCGTGAGCGCAAAGAAGACATCGAACTTTTGGCGGAAAGCTTTATCCAACTCTTTTCAAAGAAACTGGGGAAACAGGTGGAAGGGATGGCTCCGGAGTTCTTGAAAGCTTTGAAAGCTGCCGACTGGAGAGGAAATATCCGTGAATTGCGAAACGTGATAGAACGCAGCATGATTGTCTGCGACAAACAGCTCACCTTACAAGATCTTCCCATTGAAATACAGAATGCCCGGCAGGAAGATTATTCCGGCAAGAATTATTCGGAGTTTGAACTGGCCGCTATGGAAAAACGTCATATCGCTAAAGTTCTGCAACATACTAAAGGAAACAAGACCGAGGCTTCACGTTTATTGAAAATAGGTTTGACTACTTTATATAGAAAGATAGAGGAGTACGGCATTTAGTTGTTGCAGGTCATTGATCAACCCTTTCCTGCCCTATGGTTAAGTCTTTTTATACGGATGTATTCTATCTCCATAGCCTTTGGAGTTATCTCCATAAGCTTTGGAGTTGACTCCCAAGGTTATGGAG